>VFQP010000236.1_pt1 | contig 134293 bp, 235 predicted proteins | sample 3512351 | NCBI WGS metagenome assembly VFQP01 (sample SAMN10412372, study PRJNA504923) | tailings metagenome | isolation source: Relicate 1 Philex TSF1 revegetated site | place: Philippines: Tuba, Benguet | collected 2017-08-29 | reverse complement strand
TGTGTGTGTGTGTGTGTGTGTGTGTGTGTGTGTGTGTGTGTGTGTGTGTGTGTGTAGTTTGTGTGTGTGTAATGAAAAATGTGTAATGACATGTGTGGGTTTCTGTGGGCGGATACAAAACACACATACACACAATATAGCATCACAAAAACCACTGTACCGTCAGATGTACAACACAACGCCGTATCGGGCAAAACACTCGCTGATGTCGAAATGTCCAAATAGCACGCTGGAAACTACACTCGTATGCAGGTGGAAACTGTATGTGACGCTCAAAGCGACGCAGGGTACGGCATACCTGAGGGGTGGGATGGATGTGAAGGGTTGTGGCGAATGTTTTTCGATTATTCTGGGTGTGTGGATACCTTGTGTGCAGCACAGTACAGAGTATACACCATGCACGTGTGTGTACTCTACAACACATGTTCCAACACCATGGCCAAGAACAATAACAGCACCTTGGTGAAGCTCCGCAACCGTTGCATAAGCTGATATGCCTTTTTCTCACCCACCCCCTTTGGGGACTTGAGGAAGTCACATCCCATCAAGATGCACAACTGGACAAACAGTTGGTGATCCCAACCACGAAAGCTCGGACGGCGGTTGTGCTCCAGGTTGGCAATGGTAATCTCCTGCCCTATGCCTGTGCGCCAATCGAGCTTGAACAACACCTGTTGTGGTGTTGGAGTGTTGATCATGGACCATGGTGTGTGTAATTTGAACCAAGCACTTACCCGTGGACAACCATAGACAAGCATATCCGAGTCTTCACTGATGACAGCATGGACAAGGTTGTTGCGTGCAAGGTATGCCAGCTGGGCATCGGCTTCGTATGGGGCAACAAGAAACTGGATGCCATGGCGCTCGAGCACCAGGACGAGGGCCTTGACCATGCGTGGGTTGACATCGACTGCTGATTGAAAAGCATCCCTGGCTGCTTGCTCCAAACCACGTGCAAGGCATCGCTCTGCAAGTTCCCGCTTTTGCTGCCGTGCCCTGTGGCAGTTGTATAGCATGTGATGGGGGTGCGTTGACTGGTTGTGGTGCATTCTGGCGCATACCTTGCACGTTCCTCCTCTTCCTCGTTCTTCATTGGCAAATGTCCACCATCAAACACAACAAAGGGACGCACGCCATTGCGTTGCAGGAGTGCAATCTTGCTCAGAAAGAGATGGATGTACCTGCGTCGTGTGCGATGCTTTTGTAGACATAAGCATAGTACCACAAACACGATCAACACCACAAGCAACCTGTCTGTGGGCTCTCCACGCACGAGCTCGGTGCTGCAGGGGATTGCAACCTTGTGCAACCAACTGTAGCCGTCGATTGCGACTGTTTGGCCAGCATATGATTGAATGTGAATCTCTTTTGTAATGTCCTTGAGCTGGGGGAGTAGGTTTTTGATCCCCATACTATGGGGGCAACGAATGCAGTGATCAAGATGCTACATAGTCACGGGGCGTTTGTCATCTGTCACGTTCATATGTCACGTATGTTGTCATGCTGTTGTGATTGGCTGTTTGTATATATGACACTGGTATCATCGATGATAATAACAGCTGTTATTCTGCAGGGTCCTTGTGGGTCCTTGTTTTCATGGCGTCGCATCTCGCACTGGGCATCAGGCATATGACCAGGATGCCAGATCACTATGTTACAACACTACGAAAATGCCTATCAAAGAATGGATACAAAATGGCTGTTTATGATGATGGGCGCACAGTGTTGGTAGCATGCACATCAACACTCTCCTGCTGCTCTGTCGTCTCGAGTCTCAATTTCATCTCCATTTGCTCAATTTGCTTTTGCGACCGTTCAATTGTTTTGGTGAGGTCTTGCAGTTCGTTTAAAGTGTTTTCTGCAACATTTGTCAGCATGAATGCTGTGTTGATTATGTATGCGTTGATTGCCTCAAGGGTCTGTTGATCCGTGGCAGTGTTTGTATTGCTGGGATGCTGCATCATGTCAGATTCTTGTGAATGTGCATGTATTTTCTTGTGTATATGCTGTAGTTCTTGTGAAGCGTCATGCACAACATAGTGTTGCTGCTGTGGGCACACAGTGGATTACACAAGCAAGCATCGAGGGAACATAAACAAAAAAGAATACAGTGGACACAAACACACACAACGTTGTTTATTCATCATCACTCTCATCGTCACTGTCATACACTGCCACCTTTTTCTTCTTGTCATCAATGCTAAATATGTGTTTTTTCTGAATGCCGTTTTTGTCCCCAAATGTTTTGAGCACCAAGTCTGGCAAGTTGTCAAGTACATCACCCTGCGTGTGGTGTGGTGTACGTGTGGTGTGGTGTATACACATCAATCACACTCACAACACACCAGTGCTGCCCCAAAAATAATAGCATCACTCACCCACACCACAGAACACACCTGTATGTCGATTTCCTCCCCTCCCGCTGCTGTTTTTGTCACACTGGCTCCGCATGCAAACTTTTTGCCAAACACCTTGGCTGCCTCTGACAGCTTGACCCCAAATGTGTCCAACCCAGATACTGTTGTGACACATTTCTTCTTGTTGCGTATGGCGCGTGCGATGACCACCTCTTGCACCACTTTCTTCTTCTTGCCTGCCTGTTTCTTCTCTGCCACAGTGGTTTGTGCATCCTTGAGCGACAGCTCTGCTGTTTTGCCTATTGTTTTGTTGGTGGAGGTGATGGTGGTGTGAGATTTGTGAGGATCACCACGCCCATCAACAGGCTCATGCCTTCGAGTTGGTTTTCGGTAAAAGCCTTCCATTTCTTAAACTCATCACAATCCTTGGGCAAGTATTCGTTGAATTCTGCTGGTACACCGGTTACTGGGCAGTATTCTACAACCACTGGTGCGAGCGTTGCCTCTGCAGCCATAATGTGCCTTAATGGGGGGTGTTTTTGTGCTGTGGTGCTTGGGGGTGTTTTTGTGCTTTGGTACACTATGCAAAACGGGTATGTGAAAATGATCTCTAGTTTGTAGATTGATCAATCATGAAAATAAAGTTGTTTTTGGTGCACACAGCAACGACTGGTCAAACCCCGAAAGATGTGCATAGTCGAGTGTCGTGATTATCGCAGCAATAGCAGAAATCCCTTGAGACTGCAATGAGCGTGTCGAGCACCCTGTTTGCATCGCAATGTATGGCATTGTTGCTCCTCAGTTTCACCTACGCCATCACTGCAAACAAAGACGTATTCATCCAGGTATGCTCTATTGGTGAACTTGGAATAACACCATAACACTCTGGTCTCTTGGTACCATCAGGGTGGGACGGTGGTCAACAGCGACCATCAGTTTGTGGCAGACGTACACATAGCCAACGGTAAGATTGTAGCAGTGGGCACCAGCCTCAAGGCACCAAAGAATGCCGTGATCATTGATGCAACTGGCAAGTATGTCATGCCGGGGGGGATTGACCCCCACACCCATCTCGACATGCCCTTTATGGGTGAGGTCTCTTGTGGTATGTGATGGTGGTGGTACATGTGTGTGGTAGTTGCTGATGGTTACAGTAGTTGGCAAGGATGACAGCAACCATTATTGGTGTTTGTTGTGCACCCATGCTGGTGCCCCCATGCTCGTTCCCCATGCAAACATAGCGCACACCAACACCACACAGACATACCCACACACCAAAACCAACACCCCACAGATGATTTTGCAAGTGGGCATCGTGCAGCACTGGCAGGTGGCACCACCATGCACATTGACTTTGCACAGCCAGTGAATCACGACTTGCTTGCAGGGTTGAGGGTGTGGCAGGAAAAAGCAGCACGGGGGGTGATGGACTATGGGTTTCACATGATTGTGACGAGCTGGTCTGACAAGGTGTGGTTGAGGTGTGGTGGATGTGTGGTTGAGGTGTGATTGAGGTGTGGTAGTGGTGTGGTAGTGGTGTGGTGGAGGTGGGTGTGCGTTGATGCATGTACATGGTCATACTCGTAGGTTCCCAACACGAGCATCATCATGCACCTTTTATGTGTCTATATGTCATTCTTACCTAAATGTCATGCTCACCTACGATTGTCATCATCATGTGCCTTCATCATGCCCCTTCCCCTTGCCCCTTCATGATGCAGGTAGCAAGGGATATGCACACACTAGCAACACAGCATGGTATAAGTAGCTTCAAGTTTTTCCTAGCATACAAGGGCATATTCCAGATAACCGATGCAGAGTTCATTGCAGGGTTGACAAAGTATGTGTGGGGAGCATTGGCGATGTGTGGGGGGAATTGGTGATGTGTATGCGGGGGATGGGTGATGGAGAGGATGATGTATATGTGCATGGACACCAGTCATTCACACCAATCACACACACCAATCACACACCAGATGTAAGGATCTGGGTGCACTGGCAATGGTGCATGCTGAAAATGGGGATGCTATTGCAGTGGGGCAACAGCAGGTCTATGATGCTGGTATACATGGGCCTGAGGGACACCCACTGTCACGACCTGCTATACTAGAGGTGTGAGTCACACGTGTATGCATGAGCATGAGTGTATGGGATAGGCATAACTCATACCAGTGTGTGGTGGTTGGACGGCCGCATTCCCCCACACATTCCCCCACACATTCTCTCAAGCATTTCCCCACACATTCCCTCAAGCATTTCCCCACACATTCCCTCAAGCATTTCCCCCCACATTTCCCCACACATTCCCCCACAAATCCCCCCCACATCCCCCACTTGATCATGTACACAGGCAGAGGCAACAGCACGTGCCGTTCGCCTGGCTGCATGGGTCAACACCCCCCTGTATGTGGTACACGTGATGAGTCGTGATGCCATGCAGGAAGTAGCAGCAGCCCGTGTACAAGGGTGGCCTGTAGTGGGGGAGGCGCTGGCGAGTGGGCTGGCTGTGGATGATAGCAACCTGTATGTGTGTGGTGGGAGTGTATGGTTTGTGGGTGGGAGGATGAGGTGGGCGGTATATGTGGGACGTGCATGGTTGTGCGGATGGGTGGATGCATGTGCGCTGTATGTGGGTGGTGGCAGCGCACTCTCACCCTCAACATGGGAGTGCACTCTCACCACATAAGTAAACACACACAATGAACACAAAACACACAAAACCAACACCAAACACACACACACAACCACCACCACACCACACACACCAAACACCACCACAGGTGGCATGAGGACTTTGTAACTGCAGCATCCTACGTCATGAGCCCCCCCCTTCGCAGTGCAGCACACAGGTCTGCCCTACAGGCTGCCCTTGCAGGTGGTGTGCTGCAGCTGGTGGGTACAGATCATGCTGCATTCAATAGCACACAGAAAGCCATGGGGTCAAAGGATTTTAGACTGATTCCCAATGGGGTCAACGGTATTGAGGAACGCATGCATGTGACATGGCAGGAGATGGTGGTGTCAGGTAGGGAGGGGTACACAGGGTGTTGTGGTGTTTCGGGTTGGGGTGGGGAAAAACAATTGTATGTAGACCACATATATACCATGTACGCTGCAATCCTTGTTCTAATGTGTAAGCACATGTACACAAGCACATGTACACAAGCACATGTACACAAGCACATGTACACAAGCACATATACCACACCACTACACCACACCACCAAACCACACCCTCATCTCACCCAATGTTCCCCTTGCTCACCTAGGTCGCATGTCCCCCAGTGACTATGTAGGTGTGACAAGCACCACAGCAGCACGCTTGTTTGGCCTATACCCAGCCAAGGGGGTGATTGCTCCCGGATCTGATGGTGATGTCATCATCCTGGACCCGGATGTGCGACATACCCTGGCTGCTGGGGGGCACCACTCAAACATGGATACAAACATTTACGAGGGGTATAGTGTACAGGGCAAGGTAGGTATTGTGTGGGGGGGTGGTTGGGTGGGGGGGATGATGGTGTGGATGTGTTTTGTAACCGTACGTTTTGTTTGTTCGTGTTTTTGCACCCGTACACAACTGTGCAGACGTCTACATTTCAGACGTCTACATTTTTGTTTGTTTGTTACACATCACATACACGATGATTCATGTACTTGTACGCACACATGCACACAACCACACCTGCAATTGTGCATGCACAGGTAACAACCACTATTAGTCGGGGGCGATTGGTATGGCACAATGGTGTACTTGATGTACAACCCAACTCTGGCAGGTGTGCATGCGTTATTGTATGCTTTACTGCAGTCTTTGGTGTACTCCTTGTTGTATGCTTTACTGCAGTCTTTGGTGTACTCCTTGTTGTATGCTGTGTATGTTTTGCATGCTGTGTATGTGCACATTGTATTGTGTTCTATATATACAACGTACCAACAACGTCCAGTACAAACAACATCACTCCATACCCACCACGCAAAAGATACAAACACCTGTATGGTGCATACACCCCTCACCCCAACCCCCCTTCCCCCTGTAGGTACATTCCCCGCCCCACCCATGGCCCCCTATTTGATGGCCTCACCGCACGAGATGCCCAGTGGATACAGGAACAGTTTCCCTATGGACCAACCCCTGTGTTGAGAGCACCAGTGAGGGTTGTACACACTGCACAGGGGAAGAAAAAGGTCGAGGCGGAAATTGTAGATGGAGGAGCAGGGGGGGGCGATGAGTTATAAGGGGGGGTGGAGTGCATTGTGGATGATGTACATGGGATTCATGTATGAATGTATGAATATTCGAGTATATTGTAGGAAAGAAAAGGGGAGAGGGGGCGCATTTGCGTAGTGAGGGTGCTGTGATTCCATGGTGCGTGGGTGAAACAGATACATGTGAATACCACATAAATTCTAGCTGTATTTGTAACTGTGACATACACACATAGGATTCACCACAGACTATTGTACTGCATGAAAAAGAGGAATGTTCATATGAGCCACCAATACTACCTTGTATAATCACCAACCAATACTATCGTGAATACAACACATATCAGATATACCACAAATAGCATTTATAATAAGGAATAACAATAATACCACAAATCTGCATTATCAATTGCCTCCTCTACGCACCCCCCACTGCTCTAGCACGCGTAACACAGGTGCCACCCAACCACACACATCCCCTAGACTCGTATCAATCACAACACGCTGCACACCAACATCGATGTCCTTCTTGCATGTCACCACCATCTCTCTTGTTTCATTCACTGCATCTACGCATGGTATGTCGTTGTCGCATGTGGTGGTGTTCTCCAGCGTTGACCACGCAGTTCCCAATGACGTTGACCATGTGGGAGCATCTCCATAGGCTTGTATCAGTGCTTGCAGTGCTTCCCATGATTGTGGCTTGTGTTGCTGTGTGGGGTGTGTCTGCTGCTCCACACGCAGCTGCAGGCGAGTGCGCCATATGTTGGGATTGCTGGTATGAATGTCCAGCAGGAGGATGTGTGCGTGGTACTGCGATGGACGTTGACATCTTTGCATGAATGTGTAGTCACAGTGTCCACAAACCATACACACACACCTGGTGAGCAAGCCTACACGCACAGTCAAACACGTGACGTCGAGCACATGGAGAGTCGATGATCACACAATTGCCACACTGCAGCTGTGTAGCAGCGACAGCAAACATGATATCATACGATACTGCATTAGCTTGTGTGTCTGTGAGTGCTGCTTTATGGTGTACAAGGCTGTGCAGCTGGTCTTTGGCATCATCCTTGTCGCAGATGGTCCACCGCAAGATTCGAGCAAGATGTGCAGCAACAGTGGATTTCCCTGTACATGGATGACCCTTGCAGAGGATAATACACAACATCAGGTTTGTTTTATGTTGTGTATGGGGAGCTTTTGCATCACATAAAACCTCGTGTTTTGTTTGTACATGTTGTATTTTCACACCACATCATACATACTTTAACCTACAAACCAAACATGGATGTATCCGTACGTTTCAATGGCAAATCATACGCGCTACACCTGGAGCCAACAGACTCTATACAGCACCTATGCACCCTCATTGAGCAGCAAACAGGCGTGCTTGCAAGGTACTGTAGTACATATTGCTTGCATGTGATCACACGAGACCACACATGCATGCCTCACATTCAGAAACCAAAAGCTGATATGCAAGGGCAAGGTGATCACAGCAGCAGCAGCATCCGGGGGTAGTGTCATAGCCTCCACCAACATCAAGGATGGCAGCAATATCATGCTGATGGCATCCAACACCACTGTTGAAACACAGGTACTGGTCATGTCACACTGATGATGTCACACCGATATGCACACCATCTACCATCTGTGACAATACACCAACCTCCCCCCCTCCACACGCACACACATACACAACAGGGTCAAGCTGCAGTACGCCTGGCATGTGAAGCACGAGCAGCAGCTGCAAAAACACGTCTTCAGCAACAACAACCCACCACCGCAAAGCAGCATGCATCCCTCATCACACCACAACGCATCAAGGGATGGACAACTACAGGCGTGGTGGGTTTGTCCAATAGCAACCTGCAGCACATACCAGATGCCGTGTGGGGCCTTGGAAGTGCAGTACGTACACTGTCTGTTGCACACAACGAGGTGGACAATGTCCCCGATGCCATCCAAAAACTCACATCAGTACAGCGTGTATTGTTGTCACACAATATGCTGCAGCAGCTACCATGGCCATCACTTGCTATGTTGCGGGGGTTATGTGTGCTTGACCTTTCACACAACAGGTGATAGATGTTTGTGTGTGTTGTTATTGTTTGTGGTTGTTGTGGAGTGCAAGCAACACTGCATGTGTGTCTTCCCACAGGATCACCACCCTCCCCGATACCCTCCCGCACCTGCCCAGCCTCTCCCACCTCTCCATCGATCACAACCACCTCACCACCATACCTGCCAGTATCAGCGCCCTCCTCAGTCTCTGTGTGTTGCGTGTGAGTCACAATGCATTGACCAGCATACCAGATGAGGTGGGAGCATGTCATGCACTGGTTGATGTGGATGTGAGTCACAATGCACTGACATGTGTACCCGTATCATTGAGCCGGTTGGCGCAGCTGCAACGGATAAACTTGAATAAAAACAGGTGTGAGGTTACCTACAGAGAGTATGGTTTGTGTGATGCGGTGGGTGCATGGCATGTGACAGGCGACACATCAAGTTCTCCCCCACACACTCACCATAGGATTGATACACTGCCATCAGCAATACTGACAGACTGTACATCGCTGCGTGATATACAGTGCCATGACAACCCCCTTACCATGGAGCGCATGCGGGCACTTGATGGGTTTGAGCAGTTTGATGCACGAAGACGTGCAAAGCATGACAAGCAGGTGGATATGAAGCTTCTCAACACCCGATTTGATGAGGGTGCTGACATTGAGCAGTATGATCGCTATGCTACTGCAATTCACCAGCAACGCAAGTGAGTTAGTCAACTGTGACAAACCATAATTTGAACCATTTTTACCATAATTTCATTGTACAACCCACACAAGGTGTTTACAACAACAACTGCACAATCAAAAAGCCCGGTTTCAACCGCGTACAACCACAGACGTAGCCCAACTACGCCCGCACTCGCATCGCTGTTCGTCACTTGCCCTGTAGCTCGCACGTGTGGCCTTGCATCATGGTGCAACAGACGTGCTAGTAGCTTCCAATCAACAGCGTGCAGTATCAACAACGATGGTCAAGACTTTGGCAGGGCGTGCAATCAACCTGTATGCACGATGCCTAGCCCGCGCCCCATACAAAACACAAGCAGTCACCACAGCAGCATTGTGGGCGGCAGGTGACATGCTATCGCAGAAACTAGAAGGGCGACACATGTTTGGTACTGGAAAGCAGCAAATGGACTGGCGACGAACAGTCGCAACAGCAGCATATGGGGGGGCCTGCATTGGTATGTGCCTGTTGGTACTTGCATGCAGCGTACACATGATTCACATGCATGCACATACTATGTAATGCACACACACACACACACTACAGACAGCCCACATGCATTCATCACGCTCACAAATGCAATCTGTCACATTTTTTAAAAACACAAACCCGCACAACCTCACCCCCCACCACCATCACCCCTCAACACCCCTCCTCTCACAGGCCCCTTTGGTCACTTTTGGTATATCAACCTGGACAAGGTGGCACGCATGTATTTTACAACAGGCACCAAGTCATTTATTGCATTTAAAGTCATCACGGATACAGCTGTATTCGGTCCACTGCATATTGCAGCATTCTTCAGTTACATGGTGTTGATGGAGGGGGGTTCATGGAAGGTGGGTGTGTGGTGTGGGGGGATGGTTTGTGGTGTGTGGTGTGGGGGGATGGTGTGAGGTGTGTGGTGTGGGCAATGGTGTGTGAGGGGGGAGGGGTGTCTGGATGTGTGAGCATGCATTCCAATCAAACATTGGTCCTAATATTCACCTCTAAAACTCATGGTTGTACACCTATACAACCAACACACAAGCAAAGCACACACCCTCTGTATATAACCAATGCAGGATGTGGGGGACAAGTTGAAACAAGATTTTTGGCCAACACTAGGAGCAGAGGTTGCTATTTGGCCTGCCTTTCAGGTGTGTTGTGTTTGTTGTGTGTGTGGTTGCTTGTGATGTGTGTGTGGTTGCTTGTGATGTGTGTGTGTGGTGTTACTGTGCTGTACACATGGTGGATACAACCACAGCATGATATACCACAACAATAACAACAACAAAGATACAACCATGAACAACCAACAACAATAACAACACCCCCCATACACCCCCCATACACCCCTATACACCCCTATGCACCCCCCCTACACAACAGACATTAAACTTTCGTTATGTGGCAGTTGACTATCAGCTGCTGGCAGTGAATGCTGCTACTGTACTGGAAAGCACCTTTATGTGCTGGTATGATGAGTGTGTATGAATTGTCCGACAGATGAGCACATGTGATTTGACCATATCCTACACACAAATGTCACTGCCATGCACAGCCTATACACACAACCCTACACACACAATCCTATACACACAATCCATTACATACAGGGCACGTGCACAGGATGACTGGGTGGCAACAGCACTCGCTGCAGCCAAGCGCTTGAGGGACGACATGGGCAGCAGTGGTATGAGATACAACATGTGTGACACCATGTGACACAGCAGTGACACACGCCCACACCCACCTCACACAGGGAGCACCAGTGCGTACACGGCAATGCCACCCACCAACAGCCGCAGTGGTGGCCGCTGATGTAGGACAACCCCCAGCAGTAGGACAACCCCCAGCAAAAATGCGTTTTGATTTCATATTTCCCCCGTGATTGTTATTATTTAACACGTATCAGAGATTATACACACACAATTCTCTTGCAGCCAAAGCATCGTTTGCATCATCGACTGTACACACCACGCTGTAAGCCCTTGACACCACCATCAACCCTTTCATCAACTGCATCAATCCCCACATCATCAATCCCAGCCAGCCCCCAGCAGCATGGCGGCCTCTGCCTTGGACATCACACAGATCTTGTCAAAGGCACAGAGCGCCAATGCAGTAGACCGACAGCAGGCAGAGCAGCAACTCAAGCAGCTGCAAGAGGGCAATCATGCAGTATTCTTGTATTCCCTATCGCAGGAGCTCGCGAACAACAGCAAGCCCACAGACACTCGCAGGCTAGCAGGTTTGATCCTCAAAAACGCTCTAGACGCCAAGGAGGAAAAGCGAAAGGTGGGTTGTTGGTGGTGGTGTTTCATAGATGGGATGTGTCGGATGGTGGGGGGTTGGCTGTGTGGATGAGGGGCACTGCATGGGCATGCACTCGGGCTGCTGATCACCCCCTTGGTCTCTGCACACAGCATGAGCTTGCACAGCAGTGGCTTGGCATGGATGCTGCAGGAAGGCAGCAGATCAAGGTGGCACTCTCAAGCACACTGGGCGATGCGGTACGTGCGGGTGGGTGTATATGATGATTATGGATGATGCGTTGGTGCACGCACCCATTCCCCACACTATAGGAAAATGATGTGCGGCACACAGCAGCATTGGTCATTGCCAAGGTGGCTGCTATTGAAATCCCACAAAATGCATGGCCTGACTTGATCAACAACTTGCTCAGCAACATGAGCGCAGCAGCTGGGAATGATGGGTTGAGGCAGGCAACACTGGAGTCATTGGGGTATGTTGTGTATTGCTGTGCTACTGTGTTGTGCGGCGTGCTACTGTGCTGTGCGGTGTGCTACTGTGTTGTGCGGTGTGCTACTGTGTTGTGCGGTGCACTCATGTCCAAAGTTTTAGGGTTAATTGCCAAGGCACACAACAACCCCATACAATCCCATACACCATCATCCCATACAACACCCACAGCTATGTATGTGAGGAACTCGGTGCCATGAAGGATGACTACCTGGAGCAGGAGCAGGTCAACAATATCTTGACTGCAGTTGCCCAGGGCATGCGTCGTGAGGAGGCCAATGCCGCAGGTGTGTATGGAGGATATGTTTGTATGGAGGCACACTCATGGCACCAAACACGACCCTTATATGCACCCGAATGTCCCCATATGTTGCACACCCAGTGCGTCTTGCAGCAACCACTGCTTTGTATAATGCGCTGGAGTTTGCACATACCAACTTTGACAATGAACAGGAGCGTAACTACCTCATGCAGGTGTGTGATGATGATGTTGGGTGATGATGATAATGATGATGGTGATGATGATGTCATGCATCCACCTCAACATGCACCCCACCCACCCACCCACCCAAAGCTCCTCAAAACCTCACCCTACCCACCAACCCAAATCAGGTTGTATGTGAAGGCGCAGTATCCTCAGACACACCAGTACGACAAGCCAGTCTCGAGTGCCTGGTGAAGATTGCAGCCAATTACTATGAGAAGCTTCCGCAGTACATGCAGCACATATTTGAAATTACACAGCGGGCAGTCAAGGACCCCAATGAAAATGTGGCACTGCAGGCTATTGAGTTTTGGAGTACAGTATGTGAAGAGGAGATTGACATTGACAAGGTATTGAGCACAGGGGGGTTGTTTTGTGTCAATGGAACACCATATACACACATGCACATTCATCCATATACACACGAATACATTCTTCCCCTCTCAACAACCTCTGTTCCCCTTCCAACCACTCCTCCCCTTATCCCATTTGAAAATAACACCAAGAAAAACAACAACAACAACATCAAAAACAACATCAACAGGATTTGCAAGATGGAGAGCAAGTGGTACACCACCACTTTATCAAGGCAGCGCTCCCTCACCTGGTGCCCATGCTTCTAGAACAACTCACCAAGCAGGATGAGTCCCAGGACCAGGAGGAAGGTACCTGGAACATGGCCATGGCGGGGGGGACCTGTTTGGACCTGGTGGCTCAGACAGTTGGGGATGCTGTGGTGCCCCTGGTGATGCCCTATGTACAGGTATGTGAGTAGTGTGTTTATGTGTGGGTGTGGTGAAGGTGGGTGTGTGGTAACTAGTGCACACACAAGCAGGATGCAACAAGCATACACCACCCTGGTACACACACATACAACACACACATACAACACACACATACAACACACACACCCTCATACTCCTGGGACAACATCAACAAACGTACACAAACCCTCACACCACACCCTCACACACACCGTCATTACACACCCTCACCAGGACAACATCAACAAACGCACGGGTTCTCCACAAGACTGGCGCTACAGAGAAGCTGCCACCTTTGCCTTTGGCTCCATTCTAGAAGGCCCCACCACCCCACAGCTTGCCCAATTGGTAGGCATGGGGCTGCAGTTTCTCCTGGACGCCATGCAAGATACCAATACGCATGTGCGAAACACCACTGCATGGACTATTGGGCGTATTTTTGAATTTGTTCATGGCAAGGAGCCTACTGCGCCTGTGATTCATGAACAAAACTTGCCCAAGATTATGACGGTGGGTGTGTGTGTGAGTTGGTGTGTGTGTGTGTGTGGTGTTGTGGTGTTGTGGTGTTATGGTGGTGTGGTGGTGTGTTTGGTAGTGCATGTGCACACACAAAACAGCACATTCTGTGTTGCACGTCTGATTGCATATCTCTTTACTCTCTCTCTCACACACACACATGCACACGTCACAACCCATACACATGTCAACTACAAGTACACGCGACACATCCCATACATCCCATACACACACACCATACATACACCACACTCACACCATATACACACCATATACACACCATACACACACACCATACCCCCCCCATACCCCCTCCCCAAACCACAGGTGCTTCTCAACAGCATCAAGGATGACCCAGTGGTTGCAGAAAAAGTGTGCTATGCGCTGAGTCAGCTCTTTGTGGGGTTTGGTGGGGATGGGCTGCCCACATGTCCTGTGTCTGCATACTTTCAGCCAACTGTGCAAGCCTTACTGGAAACGGTGTGTGTGGTGTGTGGTGTGGTGTGGTGTGGTGTGTGGTGTGTGGGTGTGGGAGGGATGAATGCCAGCCTCATTTCTCACTCATGCTTCCACTCATACCTGTACACACAACACTCATCAATACCCCCACAACATTCAACACACCCAAAACACACACACACACACACACACACACACACACAGGCATCCCGACCATGTGACCCCCATGAAGCAGACAAGCTCCAACAGGCAGCATTTGTGGCTATTCAAGAGGTTGTACGCAGTGCTGCTGGGGATGCACTGCCCCTGGTGGGACACCTCATCCCTGTGGTATTGGCCAAGTTGCATGAGACACTCACCATGGTTATTAGCAGTGCAGAGGATAGGGAGCGACAATCAGAGCTACAGGTGTGTTTGGGTGTGGGTGTGGGTGTGGGGGGGGATGTTGTGGATGGTGGGGGGGTGTTGGAGTGTGACGAGGGGATTGTGAGGGTGGGTGGTGAGCAAGATGGGCGTGTGGGTGGAAGAAGTTGTGTTTTATTACACACATGTGTCTGTGTGCACACACACACACAGACACAAAATACCTACACATATACCCCCAATCACCACAACCCACCACCACAAACAACAACAGGGTCTCTTGTGTGGTGTGGTGCAGGTTGCCATCACCCGCCTAGCAGAAGATGATGCTGGTATCACAGTGGTACCCCAAGTATCTGATCAAGTCATGGAGACCATGTTGAGGGTGTTCAACTTCCGGGATGGGACAGTGCATGAGGATGCCCTGCTGGTGGTGGGTGCGATGACGAATGCACTGGGAGAGGGGTTTGTAAAGTATATGGAGCCGTTTTTTCCTGTGCTGGAAATGGGGCTGGCAAATCATCAGGTAATTGTGGGTGTGGGTGTTGTCTGTGTGTTGTATTTGTGTTGTGTTTATATTGTATATGCATACTGTATGTGCATTGTATTTGTATTTGAATTGTATGTGCATGGTCGTCAATGCAAAACAAAACACCATGTACACACATCCTCAAGCACACCTCAACACACATCCACCCACCTACACAGGAGTGGCACACATGTTTGATTACAGTGGGTGTGTTGGGAGACATTGCCAGTGCTATCAAAAAGCACCTGGTGCCCTACTGTGACCGCATCATGGGTCAGCTGATGCACAACCTGCAGAGCCCAGAGGTGCATCGAAGTGTCAAGCCACAGATACTGTCATGCTTTGGTGACATTGCAATGGGCATTGAGGAGAAGTTTGAAAAATACATCATGCATGTGCTGCAGGTAGGTTTTGCGGTGGAGGTGGTTGTGGTGGGGTGGTGGTGGTGGTGGTGGTGTGGTGGTGGTGGGGGTGGGGGTGATGACGGGTGCATAATCTGAGTGGATGCATGTACTCACATATGCAATCACATACATGTACTCACACATGCAATCACCCACAGATGTTGGCAAGTGCCCAGCAACTCAGCATGCAGCAGCAAGCCTACCGTGATGAGGATTTGATAGAATACAACAATGCATTACGTGCTGGTATATTTGAGGCATATGCTGGTATGCTCAATGGCCTGCCTGCTGCAATGGTCAACCAGGTGTGTGTGTGTGGGTGGGTGGGTGGATGGGTGGGTGGGTGGGGATGGTTGTGAGTGGATGGAGATGATTGTGAGTGGGTGGGAATGATTGTGAAAAATAACAACCCACATCCACAACCACACCCCTCGTTTTTCATACCATCATATACGTTTCACACACACACACACACTTACTTTCACACACACACACACACACACACACTCAAACACACCCCAACAGTATCTCCAATCAGCTGTGATGCCACTGTTGGAGTTTATTGAGGGTGTGTATGGTGACAGGGACAACACAGATGCCCCTGTGCTCAAAGCAGCATTGGAAATTGTAGGGGATCTCGCAGCGAAAATTGCGGGGGTGGTTCCTGTGCTGCTTTCCAAACCATTCGTGACGCAATTTGTACAAGAGGGGCAGACGAGTGGGGATGTGGGGCTGGTGGAGAGTGCCAGTTGGGTGGCGGGTGTGTTGCAAAAACAGGCACAGGGGTGAGTGTGTAGGCAAGTGTGGGTGGAGTGGAGGGAATGGGTTGTGCAGGTGCGGGAGGTGGTATGAGGAGGTGCGGGGAAGAAATGAGAGGGGGATGAAAAGTGGGGTGTTGGTTTGTGCAATGTCGTGCGGGGCTTGACCGTACACATGTGTGTGCACATGTGTGTGTGCAAGAGTGTGCACATGTGTGTTTTATGCGTTTTCTTGTGTGTCGGTTGCTTTCACTTGTGACGCAGTGTGTAGGTTGTTTTCTTTCTTGGAGTGGCAGCAAGTGGGTAACCGACACCGAACAAACAAAAGGGGGACACAACAACAGCACTGAAAAATATCACCATTATTATTACAACCATTATTACGACCATGGGCACCATCACACAAAAAATTGCTTTCTGGGTGCAACCCAAAATACATGGCACCTGTAAAATACACGTTTCCCCAAATACACATGTCTTCTCAAAATACATGCTACCAGGAAAACACACATGTCACATGAGCCTCCCCACATATCGACACCGGGGGTACCGCTGCGCCATCTCCGGCCACTGCACCAACATCACATCTGCAACCCGACTATAATACAACACCTTGCCTGACAATGACAGGGACTGTACACGTGCTATGCTCTCTACATAGGCAATGCGGGTGTCATGGAGGTGGGTGAGGCGTAGCAATAGGGCTGCTGCACATATGGGGACACAGGTGCCTGGGCCATTGACGAGCACCTGTTGCAATTGGGGGTGTATGTGGTGTGTGTAGGGTGTGGGTGTTTGGTGTATGTATGGGGAAAGAAACAAGGAAGGAAAATAAATCTGTGTAAAAAAACACATCACACATGTTGCCACCCACAATACACATCATCATCCGCATCGTCCTTGTACCCACCAAATCCATATACGCACCAAGTCGGGGTTTTCAGCAAACACAAACCTCCAACAGCCCAACAGGGCTCTCAATGTAGTACCCACAGATGTGATGTATGACTGACCAACTTCACGACTGCGAGGGATGACATAGGTGCGCACATCAAGGGGCGGTGTGTTGTCAGGATTGTGTTTTTGGTGATTTTTGCTGGTACTCTGTTTGATAGATAGAAGTGTGGCGTGTGGGGGTGGCAGGTGTGCGAGCCATGTGTGTGCAAGGCATATGTGTGTGCGCAACACACATCAACCAATATGTACGACACACTCCAAACCCCCCTTGAGAAGACAACCTCCCCACACACCTTGGATGCCGCTTGTTGCAGTGTTTGCTCTTGTGTGAGTGCACGTGTAATGCTATGATTGTCAGTATCAGCAGCAACATAAATACGTGGTGTGTAATGCTGATGGTCGAGTGCACGCACCAGTGCAAGCATCTCTGCAGTATGCCCACCCGAGCCCAACACGACCATGGTTTTGGCATGGCGGGTTTTGCTACGGGATGGTGCCTTGCCCAGCAGTATCTGCAGGTAGTTGTACGTAATAAAGGACAATGGTGCAATGAGACACAGCAGTGGAAATGTAATAATGAATGCTATAGTTAGCAATATGTCACGATCCATCGGGTTGACCACAGGTGGATAAAGGTGGTTGCTAGCATGCAGTATTTCTTTCCATTGCTCAGCATGCGTACGTGACTTCTACAATGAAAAGCAGCAGTTGCAATGAGCTGCAGCTTATCAATACCAGTAAAAGCAAATAAAAACTCCATGCACAACACACTGAAAAGGGAGCATAGTCGCACGTAATCATAGATCCAAAAACATATTCATATCTGCAATACCATGCAAGAATCATCCATCATCCCTGATTTGGTGGCAAAGCTCCAGCAGTTTGGGGAATTGCCGATTGGCATGTCTGATGACCAAGCCTCGCAGTTTTTGTCCACCTATCCATTGCCTTTGCTACTTGAGTATGTACATTCTGTTGCGAAATATCTCCTACATGGACATATGTAGGGCCATTTGCAATTATATAACTGGGTTTGACGAGTCGTGATTGATGATCACACACACACACCCAACAGGCACCTCCAACATGGCCCTGTTGATCCAGACACCATAGAGCACATTGCAGCAGGTCTGGATAAAGTCTTGCAAACCACCCCGGGCACTGCCATCCTCCCCCAGTGTCTCCCGTTGGCACTCGCAGCAGTGCAGGCACCTCAACCAAGTGTTCGCAGCATTGGTGTTTCACAGCTGGGTGCCATCCTGCATGTATGTGGGGATGATGTGATGTATGCTGAGATGCTTTTCTATGAACGAGAGGGATTGTTGTGAGATTGATTTGTGTTCAGTGCTGCTATATTGCACCTACACGAGACCCCCCACATGCTTCCCTCACCTCCCCCCCCACACCACCAACAGCACAACCCTGATCACCCATCCTTCACCCCTACCCTGGAGCAGCTTGTGCACGCTTTGCACGATGTGGACACGGGTGTTGTACACGCCACACATCAGGCCCTCACCCGCATCGCGACCAACCCAGCATGCTTGGCTGCCCTGTTGGCACCACCAGTGTGTGAGGTGCTGGCAGAGCTGATATCAAGCCCAGAGGGTGTGGTGCGGATGCGTGGGGTGGCGCTGGTGGCGGGGCTGCTGACACACCATGGTAGGTTTGGGGGGACATTGGTTTTGGGGGGAAATTGGTTGTTTAAAGCGTAATGTGTGTGAGATGGTTGTGTTTTTTATCGTTTTGTTAGGGATGCACATACGCAAAGCACATCTGCACACCACATTTTTCATCTACAACACATCTAGGGTATGTTGATAACACACATCACATACAATTGCTCTTGCAACCACTCTTGCAAGAGTTTGCCAATCCAGAGGTAGGTGAAGTTTTGGTATGTTTGTGGTTTGTGGGTATGGTTTTCTATGTGTGTGTGTGTCCTTGCTATACAGTGTATACGGTTATATAATTAAACAGTTGTCTCTCTTTCTCTCTTCCCCCCCTCTTCACACAGACATGCCATATCACACCAATAACATCCCAATCACATGCCAATCATATCCCTTCAAAACACCCTTTTCACACCACACAGGACGTACTGAGTTGTATGTCTGGCTTGCAGCTGCTGGATGATGTGGTAGAGCAATACCCTGCTGCTGCCACTGGTGCACTGTATGGTATATGCATGCCAGTGTTGACTGGGTTGATTCATGGTCAGGAGCCATTACTCACCACACGTGCCCTCAAGGTATATTGTGTGTATGGTGGGTGTGCTTCATCCCTCATTTTCCCTCTGACAGACACACACACACACACACACACACACACGCTTGATCCCTCATTTTCCCTCTCTCTCTCTCTCTCTCACACACACGCACGCTTGATCCCTCATTTTCCTCTCTCTCTCTCACACACACACACGCTTGATCCCTCATTTTCCTCTCTCTCTCTCACACACACACACGCTTGATCCCTCATTTTCCTCTCACAGGCAGCTACTGGTCTCCTTGGTGCTGCACTGCAAACCACGAGACCATTGCAAACCACGAGACCACATACTACTGCCACACCCTTGCATGATTCAAGTACCGTCCCGTCCCATGAGACACAAAACGCCACACATGATAGTATGTCAGACATCCAGCCCTCTGCATTGGATCTCATGGGTATGTTGGGCAGGCTGCTGGATACCACTGCTGTGCAGGATGTAGAGGTATGTGTTTGTGTGTAGGAAGAGGTGTGTTTATGGAGAGCTGTATGTGTGGGTATGGAGAGCTGTAGGTGTGTGTGCAGAGCTGTATAATGTCCAGTTTCCTCACAAGCACATACACCCTCCCTGTCCACCACGCATCCACCCATACCCCACCTACACAGGAAGATACCGTAGCAGATGCCCTTGATGCTGTATGTCACCTATGTAGGTGGCCAGCAGGTTCCCAGTGGCTTCTTCTAGAAACACCCATCATGCCACACATCGCTGCACTCGCACTAGGACGTAGTGCATCCCAGGTGGTGCGCATTGCTGCTTTGCACACCGCTGCCATGGTGGGGGGGGCTGGGTTTGGTGGGGTGCAGTCAGGCATGGCCCGGGATGAGTTGTTATTGGGGGGGGATGCTGAGTCAGCACTCCAGGTGGGTTGTTGTTGTGTACTGCTGGGTTGTGCTCTGTGATGTACTATGTTGTGTTGTATACTATGTTGTGTTATACTATGCTGTACTCTCATGTGGCATCATAGACCCACCATTTACATCAATCATCAATGCACATCAACACAGACAGCAATGGCTTCAGGTGCTGCAACGCTCAGGTCTCATTACACAGTGGTAGATGCGGCATGGCAGTTGCTCAAAGCCCCCTTTGCAGATCAGCGTAGTGCAACCTATCAGATGATGTCGGTCATGTGTGCACGTGCATGGATGGCAGTGCAGCTTGTAGCGCATGAGGAAATGTTGATGCATGTGTTGGATCCATCGTCTGAGATTGCCAAACAGGTATTTTGTTGGCAGCCCGCAAAAGGGGTAGCATCATCGTGTGATAATGTCTTGTGTCCCACAACAAATTGCATATCCCTCATCCACCAACCCTTGTATTCATCCCATAGCTGTGTGAGTGGCGCTTTGCGGTGGTGACATCCCTGGCGGCGACGCTGCACTGGCTCGTGCATGATGCCGGCCCCTCGGTGCTGCCGGCGCAGCAACGACAGCAGGTGGTGGCCGTGGAGAAGCGTGTCAAGGAGGCATTACGGCAGGGACCATTTGGGGTGGGGCGCACAGCACCAGCACAGCATTTGTTGGAAACACTATGAAACACAAGCGAAGTAGATTTTTACCACACACTGACAGCTTCCCCTTGGGGCACTGTGTTGTGAAAACTAAAAAACTTATCACCGTTCACATACGGTTTCATAGCTACTCTCTGTACCCGATATAAACACACACTTCGCAAACCCTTCTCGTACAACAGCATCGTGACGAAACTGGTTGGAGCACAAGTGATCACACACGCAAAATCACATTGAGACGTTGCTAGTACGATTGCCGTGCACCCAATAGCTCAGTAACACATCGCATCACCGATATAAGTATCAGCACTTTGTAGCTAGGAGCAAGTGACTCATCTTGCACGAGTGGAGTGTAGCGATGAGCAATCTTCCTGCACACTTGCTGTCAGCGCAGCCGTTGATGGACTACACACTATCTCCAGGACCTATAGATTTTTCATCGCCCTATTTGGATGTGTCTGATGAGCTGGGGTGGCAACCACCATCGTCGAAGAGACGTTGCCTGGGCAGCGGCAGAAAGGCACCCTCGGTGTTTGTTCCCGACTATGTAGAGCTTGTTCCAGGAGTGCAGGTGGATTCCACTGCATCGCCAGTGCTGTTGTTGAGCAAGCAGGTACGAATGTATAGTGCACGATGATGTTTGATTGTGGTTGTGGTGGTTTTGGGTAGCTGTCACACACATTTGTGCCCACATGCAGAACACAACATCACCATTGAGTATGTTGTATGCAATGCCACCGCTCTTTGATGGCAGCCAGGCAAGCAACCCAAGCAACCCACAACATCAATTAAAGCAGCAGCTTGGCGCTGCCTTGCAGCAGGATGGCCTTGCAGCACCGCCTGCAGCACCCCAAGAGACAAATGTTCCCGCCGTGCCGGTATGTTTTGATTGATGTTTGGTGAGTGGTGGTGGTGCGTATGCTGGGTGTGCAACCGCATCATGCCATGCCACACAGCCGCAGACCGACGGTGTACAACCATCAATGCGTCCACAGCCAGATACATCCGTACTCGGTACGTTGTTTGTTTGTTCATGTGGTGCATGTATTCTCCCACATGAATTTCCTCAAACTGATACACAACCACCCCAGGGTATCCCGAGCCATCCAGTGGCAGTGATACGGTGTCCTTGTGGCGCGGACTTGATGGGCTCTTGCAGCCACCCCCACCCCCACCCCCAGAAAGCTGGGACAATGCACCACCAGCTCCCCCATTGCCGGCATCCTTGGCGTGTTCGGGTGGTCCCTTGATGATGGGTGATCATTCACAAGGGGGGGTGTCCCAGTCAACACACTTGTCACAAGGTAGTGTGTGTCGGGTGATGATGTTTGTCAACATGTCTATGTATGAAAACACACACAATGTGTCCCCACCAGGTCATTTGGAGGGCAGCGCCACACCATTGGGTGGCCTCACACAGGACGGGACCCCACCAGAGCAGCAACTGGGTCCCAGCCGCCTTGGTGACATGGGCAGCATGCTCCCCTTGCCGCCCCGTCCCATCATCCCCCCACCACCCAATGCACCTGAGATTGAGGGTGGTGTGCAGCCAGAGTTTTGGTCGACAACACATGATGACATTGATGACGGGTTCAGGTAGTGTTGGGGATATGGCTGATGTATGTGACTGGACATAGTGCTGCACAACGGGTACCCACACACAGCTGGCGCAAGTATGGCTGCAAGTATGTGGGCAGCAGCAATTACAAGCGTGATTACTATCGGTGCACAGTGCCCGGGTGTGAAGCAAAGCGCTATTGTGAACGCATGGACCCCAGCACAGTCATGGTGTGGTATCCTGGGGAGACACACAACCACAGCCCACCAGGCAGCGAAATCAAGGTGCTGAAGCGCACTGCAGGGACCACTGGTGGGGGGGGCGTCAAGCGACCCAAACGCACCAAGGGTATGGGGATGTTTTGATGGGAGGTTGCTGGTGGTGTGTGCACATCACTCCCACCACACCTTCTGTTTTCGCAAAACCACCAGGGATGTCATCGCGCAGTCAACCACGCAAGTCATCCAAGCGTGCATCCCTGGAAGATGTGTTTAGCCCTCCCATGCCTGCACCGTACTTGCACCTGGGCCTACCCTCTACACCTGGGTCTGACACTCGACTGGAGAGCTTTATGGTGCAGGAGGTTGTACCAGCACATGCTTTTCATGTATGATGGGGGGGCATGTACAGCACACTATACATGTCGTGCAAGTGTTGGTGCAACAATAATACACATGCAACACCCACCCACCACCACAGTCGGCAGCGTATGATGTGTCACAACTCATCAAGGCAAGTGTTGATACAGCCAATGCACCACCCTTGAGCCCAGACCTGCATGGATTGGGACTCACACCTCGCCTACAGGGCTCAACAGGGCCCCTCAATATCGGGGGGGATGGGGTGGTTAGCTTTGTGAGCCCCACACGACAAACGTTTAGTGCACTGTCCCCCTTGTTCAAACCAGGGTTTTGAGGAAATGAAAGGGGTGAGGAGGACAGGACAATGAGGCATATGGTTGAGGATATCACTCACCCTTGATCAAATACAAATGCAATCACCAGAAAGTATTTTCTGAGGACCTTATCTGCGTGACTCATGTGCGTGTATGTATGTTTCCCCCCTGCTTTTTTCAATGTATGTGGTTGGCAGTACATGATGATGCACAACCCAATTGCTGGTTTTGTATTTGTGCTGCTGGCTGTCGCGTGCCACAACACGCCTGTGTGTTGTTGTCTACCACACACACACACACACACATTGTGGCTGTGACACACGACCACTCCCCGTTGCGAGATGGTTGTCCCAAATTGGGGCGCCATGCAGTCGGGGGGCTTTTGACGGATTCCCACAAGAGGGTTGCAACCCTCGGGAGTATGACAACATGTATGCCAGACCAGCGCCAGCACAGCTGCGAGGCGCTGGGCGCACACTTGAGCTGTGGGTGCCCTGTGTTGGGGGCGATGGCATGAAGAGTGTTGTTTGTATATATGACTACCATCACCCAATAAGTGTGGCGGCACCCCTTTTGTGCGCCTGGTGGAGTTTTTCCTCTCTCTATATATAATTTATATGGTGCTGTTTGACATGCAAACAAGCCTCGATGTAAATCGTGGAAAATGAGAGGGGGGATGTGCACTGGGCGAGAATATGTTTTTTATTGTTCTTTGTTCCCACACGCATTCAATGACACGTAATTTTGCGTTGATCAGCTCCTCTTGGCACAAGCTCTCCCTACAGCAAGCACGCCACAACAAACCAGCCCCAAAATGTCAGGTGACGATACTACTCCGACTTCTGATGCTTTGACTCCTTTGCCTCGCAATGTGCATGTTGGTGTGGCTGCCGGGGTGGATCCCGCCCTGGCAGGCACGTTTTCTCAACATCATCCTGTATGCTGATCAACAGCAATCACCATCCTGCAGGCTGATCAACAGCAATCACCATCCTGCATGCTGATCAACACCACATCACCGTCCCTTGTTGCACCCCCAGGCAATCCGAAAAGCAGGCCACGTCCACCCAGCAAGCACGATGGCTCCTTCAATGCAGCATACAACATCCTGTCTGTTGGTCACCTGGCTTCGGCACTTTTCATGGCAGCTGCCCCCGACACTGCCGCTACCTTTGTGAGCGACATCACAGCCACTGCGGCGGACACAGACGTCCTCCGCTTGCTCTCTGCTGGCCTGGGCTTGAGCGCCGCTGCAATTATTGCCCTTGGAGAGGCAACCCGTATCGGCCTGGGTGACAGCGACACCACCGAGCGCCTGCGCTTGTCTGTGGCAGCACTCGGCATCGGCACGACTGTCCTTTCCATTACCTCACGTGGCAAGGGCTTGACACCTTTGTTTTTTGCCAGCGCACTGGCGGCGGGGGTCCTCACTGCAGCCCTCCCTCTGGTGCATGTGTTGCAAAGTGAAGGTGGTGTGCAACGTGCAGGTCGTGCAGTCAAGGGTGTGTTTCACGGTATTGCAAAGCACCTGGGGTCCTTTCCACGCCAAGGGCTGGTGCCCGTGCTCAACACGCTCTTGACACCCGTGCTGCTGTCCACGGGGGCTGTTTATACCTTTGCTACCAAACGGTAGGCCAATTCGTGCTGTACAAACATCCTTTCTCAACACATGCCAACACATGCCACCACGCAACACACGCACAGGTCAATCTCCGCAGTACTGGGCCCCGCACTCATCACCAGTACAGGGACCTTTGCATGGCGTGCTGCTGGAGTGGCCTTGATGACAGTCGCCCCCATTGTGACATACACGCTGAAAAGCAAGCATGATCGTGGTTTGAACCACACAGGACCAGCTAAAGTGCTCAACATGGGGCTCCTTGCTGCTGGGATTGGGCACTTGATTGTGCTTGGTATGTGACGGTGGCAGTGGTGGTGGTGTACAAGAGGGGGAGTCGGAAAGAAGAGGGGAGGTGTAAGAGGTGCCGGGAAGCGATAGCTTCCCGTATTTCAAATATTTTAGTTTATCAACAGGGGACCTGTGTGCACATGCATCCGACCATTTCACACAGGCCCCCTGCTCAACCGGGGTGATGGTGGTGATTGGCTGCCTGCTGTGGTGGGTACGTGGGCTGCCGCAGCTCTGGCAGGGGCCGGCGGATTTGCTGATGGTCTGGACAACGCCAAGGAGGCATGAGGAGGCGCACAGAAGATGAGAGGTGTTTTTTACCTCTCTTGTTTTTCCCCTCTGTGCATGCAAATGTCTTGTCATTGCAGCAGATGTATTGCATGAACGAACGTCACATTCAAGTTGCAATCTTGCTGTTGTTGTTACACACGAAAACAAAAATGAACGAAAACAAAAATGTGCACCCAGCTACCGTCCTTGCACTTGCTTCAACGGGGGACTGCAGCATACGACAGTGGCAATATAACGAACAGACCACACACACGGGTGATGACAAGGCGGGCCAAGTACAGCACCACAGCAGCAGTCATGGCGTGGTGTGAGGTTGAGCAAGGGTGTCACGTGGTCCACATGGATTGTTCACACACAGCGTGCACATGGTGTGTACTGGTGTATACATTTGGTCCAAGGGGTATTCGTTCAATGTCTGCTTGTTGAACTTGCTGACACCAGCAGCAAGCACCAACGGACACAATGGTGGTCCATGATATACACACATATTCATTGAGCAATACTGTGTTATTGTGGCTATATGTAGATATCTACATGTATCGGCATTCATATAGGATGTGTACATTGGTAGGATGACGTGCTGTGAATGATCACACAGCGGAGGACCCATATCATGATGCATACTGTTGCCAGGGTACCCCCTCGCCTGCTGTTCCTGCTCTCTCTCATGACACTGCTGCTGCTGCTGCTGCTGTGTGCACCATACCCAATTTCACTCAGTGCCAGCTCATTCCCTCCTCTCACACGCGCTCCAGCATCTCCTCCTCCTCACCCCTCCTCCTCACCCTGGACTCATCCTGTGGCATGTGAACGACCACCGCCGGGCCTCAAACTGCCCATGCGACAACCACTGCGCCCACAGAAAATCATCATCATAGCCCTGCAAGTCGGGGTTGTTGTTCCTGTAGTAGGCCACATCGAAACACCGCTTGTCAAGTTGCTGCAGCATGGCGCGTTGTATTTCACGATATGCGTTTTCGTATCGCATGAATTCGTTTTCTGAAATGTTGCGCCGTTCCTGGGGAATGGATGGGGGTTTGATGGTGGAAATAGAATATATGTGAGGGATAGCAAAAACACACATACATGTCACACACATACCCCATACACATGCATACACCCCCCCCAATACCCCCCCCACCCCCATACAACCACACACCCATGCATTGTCCACCCACGTAGAGTACTTGCTGGCAACCACAGCAGCACCAAATCGCACATCCAGCATGCGTTGTTCCAGTGGCATAAAGATCACCTCATAGGGGTGCATATCAATAGCATCATAACTACGAGCACCCATGGGGCTTATTCTGTGTTTTGTGAGTGTGACGTGGGGTTGATGTCTGATTGTGTGTATGTGTGTGTGGTGTATTTGATAAAAAATCGTCATTACCCACCACCACAAACAAACACCCACCCACTCCCCCATACACCCACACAAACACACATACACAACCACCAGTATCATCATACCCGTCATTGCAGTTCCATGTCCTCGTAATCCTCCAATCCACCCCTTGATACCGCACCATGAGGGTGTCCAAGTTGTACCCTGCATGCAGCAGCTGCAATGCAACACCTGCATCACCATGGTACAGGGCCTCCAGGGGTGCCTGGTAACACTTGAGACCAGTGCCCCGTTCATATAGGAATTTGAGTGATGCCTGTGGATTTTGTGAGGGTAGTTTTTTGTGGGGTTGTAGCTGTTTTTTGTGTTGTTTGGGGGTGGTTGATCATGTGTATACATATGTACACAATGTGTTTCTCTACATGCATGTCTCACTCTCTGTATGTGTATGCATCATACACCCACCACATCCCTTCTCACATACCGTGTCGATGGCTGCCATGGTGGGCACAGGATGGGGATTGTGTCGGGGTGGCGCCACAAGGCTCATGGCGGGCTCACATGTGATCATGGGTGATACAAGCTTGACCTGTGCATTGAGCTTGGATGTAAACATGTGCGACCAGTGCTGTCCAGTAGACTGTGTGGGGTGTGTGGGGTATGGATGGTGATGGTGGCTGCCACATACAACGCCATGCTACAAGCACAACCAACCTCATAGTAGGGAGGTATGAATGGTCCTTTCATTGTTGGTGTCACCAGTAAATACGCTGCATCTTGATCCAAGATGAGATGCCCTGATTCGATAGCCCATCCCAACAATCCCCAACCCCCACACGTCGCCTCATGCCACACAACCCGCACGTTTGGTGGCAGTGCCTTGAGTGTTGCTTCCTCCACAAACGTGCTCCATGTCTGTTTTGATGGGTGGGGGTGTTTATTGTACAGTGGTTGTCGCAACAAAAACACCCACACCTTTTTCTTACCTTGTGCATGAACAACACGTAGAAAACACCTGCATGCTGCTGGATGCCATGCTTGATAAAAAATTCAAAATTCCCCAATTCCGATGCAGTAGGCCCATCCAATCCCATCGTGTTGCCCACCAAATACGTCACCATCGTATGCCCACCTGCTGCATCTGTGTCCTTGACCTGCCGTGTGGTGGTCATGCCAGTGAGTACCCCACCACCCGCTGCCTGCTGTCGTGTGGCATTGAGATGCGCTGCAGCAATGTTGGGAAAGTCATGATCCCCTGTAATCAGGCTGGCTTGTATGTGCTGGGGAAAGGTCTGCCAACCGAGGAGCAACACCAGGGCGATGACCGTCATGCCACCCAGCCACGACACCACACCCCTGCTGGGGCGGGCGCTGCGTTTGCTGGTGGTGAGCAGTGGGAGGGAGCGCCCTGAATGCGTGGGGCGCATGTGTTATGGTACCTAAACGTGGGGGGGGGCAGGTGACCAGATGATGGGGACACATGTAGTGGACGTTTGGACAGTCACTGTGTATGGTTGTGGGGTTGCGGCAACATAGTACACAATATACACAATGTACAAACCAACCTTGCTCGAGGGACGTAGCAGAGTGCACGTAGATTGTTGTAATTGGCAACTCGATGCGACTGCGAACCTCACGCTACCTCACGCTGTCGTACTCAGGGGTATGTGGAGACAATACACGTTGTCGTTGCTGTTTGGCTGCGTGATTTTAGGCTGGCAACATACTAGTAATAGAAGGGGGGATGATCAAACGCAGATCGCACTGACCACGTGGTAGTGCCTGCTGTGGAGGAGGTGTGTACGAGGTGTTTACGTTTCGTGTTGTTAGTTTGTTGGTGGTGTGCTTGGATGGAACGTCACTCTGGTCAAATGATTATAATTCATGGGTTGAAAAAACACGTTCAACACATGCACTGCTTCGTCACTGTGTTTTACTATCTCACTACCAAACAACAGCAGCACGTCCAATTTCATCACTTGCGCACCAGCCCACGGTCACGAGGATCCATTAAAATGACTGTCAAAGTGCAGTCCAATGGCGGCCTCAATGGCACGCAACACAGTCAAGCGAGCGAAGCCAGCGAGAATACAACCACTGGACGTCTATGGGTGCGTCTATGCTGCGGCTGGGATGCATCCATTTTATGGCCGTCACACCTGTCGTACCTGTGTTTCCCTCTTTCCTCGCACACAGCTCGAGGAAGACCTTAGCGACCATCTCAAGTGGTCGATGCTCGTCTCGCGCGTGCTGCATACTGGCCAAAGTCCATACCAAACCATGGAACTCTTGCAGACGCCCGCCTTTGGCAAGGTGCGTTGACCAGCGTTGTGTAATGGTCCAACGCATCCATTACACATCCTGTTCTGTACACAGATCCTACTTTTGGATGGCAAAGTGCAGAGCTCAGAGGCTGATGAAAACGTCTATCACGAACTCTTGGTGCACCCCGCCATGCTGCACCATCCCAACCCCAAGCGCATCTTCATCTGCGGCGGTATGTGTTTTTTGGCATACTTTACTGTTGTGAGTACACGCGCAGCATGTCATATGTTACCAAAACAACCAGGTGGTGAGGGTAGTACCGCACGGGAGCTGCTGCGCTATCCTGGTGTGGAGCAGGTTGTGATGGTTGATATTGATGCCATGGTGTGCAATTTTTGCCGAGAACACCTCGAGGTAGGATGGTTGGGGGTTGGGCGTGCGCAGGCATGTACGTCATGGTCAGAAATACACCGCTCTACTACTGTTGGCGTACACGAAATAGCATTTGCCACACCCGTATGAACCATCCACCCATCCACAACCACACCATTGAAACACACAGGAAAATCAAGCAGCATACAATGACCCACGATTGGTGGTGATCAACGACGATGCCAAGACACAGCTGGAACAGGCAGATGGGTTGTTTGATGTCATCATTGGCGACCTTGCAGATCCACTCGAGGGGGGGCCATGCTATCAGGTGCATGTGTGGTTATGCTGTTGTGTTGCATGTGTGGGTGCTTGTTTGTGTTGTGTGTATCAAAAAACCAACATGTGCACCATCGCCACCCACCCCCATCTCCCCTTCCCTGTTGCCTCTACAGTTGTACACCAAGGAGTTTTACGAAAATGTGGTGCTGAAGAAACTTGCACCCGGTGGCATATTTGTCACGCAGAGTGGCCCTGCAGGCGTGTTGTCTGCCCATGAGGTGTTTGCCCCCATTCGCAGCACCCTTCGAGCCGTCTTCCCCTCTGTGCACTGCTACACCGAGCACATCCCCAGCTATTGCGACGTGTGGTCATGGTGTATGGCATTTTCAGATGCATCCATGCAGCTGCTGAGCCCAGAAGAGGTCGATCGACGTGCCAAGTCGCGCATCAAGGGTGACTTGTCGTTTTTGGATGGGGTGACACTGGCGAGTCGCTTGGTGCAGAGCAAGCAGATCCGGAGGGTGTTGGATGCAGAGACACATATATTGACAGCAGATGATCCACGGTTCATTCATGGGGCAGGGACATGTACATTGTGAGAGGCAGTCTTGGCGTATGCTTTTTTATTAGGTTGTTTTTTCTACTGCTTTTAGGCAATCGAGTCTTGCAACATAGGCAACATGAAGCTATTGAAGCCATCAAGGGGGATGCAGTGCACACAGATCAGGAGGCAATCCCTCGGCATGCCTCCATCGAAAGGGGGTATTGTTGTTGTTTGTAAAGCACATCAAAATGAGCCATCTATTGCACATCGTGCAGCAGGTACCTATGATAATCGTCACAATTATTGTCACAATCACGCAAGGCAGCATCTTTCATCTCAGATGTTCAACCTCCCTCTTCTTCAACCCCAGGGTTGCTGGCTGCAGCGGCAGTGCTTTGCAGCAGCACCGCTCCCCTGGCCGCATTGGCTGCGGGCCCCGCCAAGCGCCCCCCCCCTCCAACAGAGACCCTGGGGCGTTGCTCTATAGAAGCCCTCGATGTGTTTGCAGAGACCAGAGCAAAATTCTCGCAGGAGGCATCCGGTGGCAACATGACCGAAGCAATTGTAGACATCCGTGGCTGTGACTATAGCAATTTGGATTTGAGTGGCAAAGTGCTGAGTGGGGTGTTGATGCAGGTATGTGTTTGAAAAAGACGAGCAAGTGTTTGAGGCAACACACAACCCCATGTGTATATCCCCTCAGAACGCCAACTTTACCAACACCAAGCTCGTGGGTGTGCAGTTTGCAAGGGCACGTGCAGAGGGGGCAATTCTCAACGGCGCTGATCTGACAGACGCCAACTGCTATGGAAGCGCATTTGATGGTGCGCAGCTGCAAAACACCCAGTGGGAAAATGCAATCCTTTCTGGTGCGTCCTTTGCCAAGTTTGACGGGCAGTGGGCCGATCTCAAAGGGGCCCAATTTGAGGGCGCCCTGCTGTCCTCAAGTGACATCATCCGAGTGTGCGAAAACCCCACATTGGAGGAGTCCACCAGAAAATTTCAGCTGGGGTGCAGAAGCTCACGATAGGCCGTATTTTTTTTGTTTTCCTTACCAAAAAACGTCCTTTTCCCCCCGGGCCCACGACAGAAACCCGTCCACCAGCTTTTTCGGCGCTTTGGGGATCTCCTCGATTGTTGTAAACACATCGATCAAGTCCTGATTTGGATCCGCCATCTCGCCTCCCTCTGTAGGGATGACCCGAACGGGTGCCAACCGCCGCCGTGCACTGTCCATCGTCCCTCACAGCACACGCTTCTCCTCCAGTTGCAACTGACACGCCACACGCACACGAGGGTCCAGCACTAGGTATTGCAAAAGCCTGACCTCAGCCTCCATTTTCCCTTCCTTTTCATATGCATGAAGCCGTTCCCTGCAGTCCCCATTGAGCAGCAGAAGGATTTCGTATTCGCATTTGTCACATGTATCGTCTTTTCCATGTTGCCTCCCAAGCCTTTCTTTCGAAAAATTTCGGGAGAGAAAAGACCAAAGGAGAGAGGGAGGAGAAGAAGAAAAGGGTGCGTCCCACACATTTTTCTTCCACTCATTTTTTTTTCCTCCCTCCCTCCTTTCCCTTCCTCGACAAGTTATTTCCCCCTTTGTCCTCTCCCCTTTTCCCCCTTTTTTTTCCCGTCTCTTCCTTTCCTCTCCCCTCCTCTTGTTTTTTCTTTCCCTTGCTTTCTTGCAACCTCAAGCAACACGTGGTATTACACAAGGAGCCGGTTTATCTCAACGCAACCCATGCAGCAAATTTTCACAACATAACAAAAAGCCACAAAATGTCCACACGTACAAACAATCCACATCATCAAGCACCCTGGTAGGGCACCGTCACGCCAGGTGCGTCATCCTTCAAGTACTGCGCCGCCTGTGCCTCGAGCACGATCTGCTGAAACTCCTCCCCATCAATGCTCTCCTTCTCCAACAGTCGCTCTGCAGCTTTGTGCAGCACCTCAATGTTGCTGGACACCAGGTCCTTGGCGCGCCTGTATGCGCGCTCAACAAGCTCTTTAACCTCGGAATCGATCTTGTCCTGTGTGTCACCACTGCAGTCGCTGGGCTGTGCCATCTGTGCCCCCAGGAAGGATTGCCCGCCCTGGGAAGACCATGCCACGGGGCCCAAGGTCTTGGAAAGACCCATTTGGGTGACCATCATGCGGGCAGTGCGGGTCACCTGCTGGAAGTCACCGGACGCACCAGTTGTGACGTCATCGTCACCAAAGATCAACTCCTCAGCCACGCGGCCACCCAGTGCGACGGCCATTTGGTTTTCCAAGTAGGAACGGGAGTAGAGGCCACTCTCCAATCGCTCCTCGGAGGGTGCAAAAAAGGTCAAGCCACCAGCGGCACCACGGGGGACAATTGTGATCTTGGTGACGGGGTCGTACTCGGGCATGAGGGCACCCACAAGTGCGTGGCCAGCCTGATGAGGTGATGATGATGATACGGTGGGGATGTATTTTTGCATCAATATGGACAATCAAAGCACATAACAACATACCTCGTGATATGCCACCAGCTTCTTCTTCCTGTCTGTCATCACAGCACCCTTCTTCTCAGGCCCAGCCACGATGCGCTCCAATGCATCATCAATCTCCTCCTTGCTAATCTCCTTCAAGTTGCGGCGGGCAGCCAAAATAGCAGCCTCGTTCATCAGGTTGGCCAAATCGGCACCAGTAAACCCAGGGGTACGACGTGCCACCTTGTCAAAGTCAACATCCTTGCCCACTGTCTTGCCACGAGCATGCACCTTGAGGATGGATACACGGCCGGCCACGTCGGGACGGTCAACGGTCACCTGTCGGTCAAAACGCCCAGGGCGCAAGAGTGCGCTGTCGAGCACATCTGGCCTGTTGGTTGCTGCAAGCACGATGATGCCCGTGTTGCCCTCAAACCCATCCATCTCTGTGAGCAACTGGTTGATGGTCTGCTCGCGCTCGTCATTGCCGCCACCCATGCCTGCGCCACGCTGGCGACCCACAGCATCGATTTCGTCAATGAAAATGATGCAGGGAGCCTTGGCCTTCGCCTTTTCAAACAGGTCACGCACACGGGACGCACCCACACCCACAAAGAGCTCGACAAACTCGGATGCAGCGCAGGAGAAAAAGGGGACGCCTGCCTCACCAGCGACAGCCTTGGCAAGGAGGGTTTTGCCGGTACCGGGGGGACCCACCAGGAGGGCACCCTTGGGGATCTTGGCGCCCAGGTCGGTGAAACGCTGGGGGAACTTGAGAAACTCGACAATTTCCTGCAACTCCAGCTTGGCACCGTCGCAGCCCTGTTGTTGGGGGTGTTGTTGTGGATGATGTGAGAAGTTGTCCACAAGAATGAGCACATAACTCGACCACACAACCACACCACACATCCACACGTACCGCAACATCCTCAAACAACACGCCAGTCTCCGGCACCTCCTGGAACCTGCTCTTGGAGCGTGCAAAATCCAAGGGGCCACCCATGCCGCCCATGGGACCGTTGGAGCCACCATTGCTGGCACGGCGGAAGAGGAAGAACAAACCAGCAAATGCAATGAGGGGGAAGAGGAGGTTGCCGAGCAGTGCGACAAAGTTGCCCTGCTGCTCACCCTCGCTCACGCTAATGTCGACGCCGTTTTTGGCGAGGATGTCCACAAGGTCAGGGTCGTTGGGCAACACCACCTGTGTGGTGTGTGGTGGTGTGGATGTGATGACGAGATGACGACATACTACCCATCAAGATCCATCCACCATCAACACGTACCGTTGCGCGGCGGCCATCCACAGCAGTCAACTGCAGCTGGCTGCCGTCTTTGCTGAAGCGCACACGCTCCACCTTGCCGTTTTGCACAGCGTTGATAAACTCGCTGTATCGCCATTGGGTGCCCTCAGGGAGACCTGCCGACTCGCTGGTCACTGCGGGCGCAGCGCCTGCAGATGGAAACTCGAGTGTCTGTGGCTTGTCTGCAGTCTGAACAGTGGTTGTTGTGGGAGGGGGTGTAAAGTCTGCGGCGAGTGCTGCTGGTGTGACAAAGGGCAGGGATGCCAGGATAGCTGCTGCTGCAGCATTGGCTGCTGCCTGGCTTTTGTGTGCCTGTGATGAGGGGGAGTATTGCAGGGTGTTTGAGGGTGCTGGATCATGCACGAGGTTGGGTTTGGAGCAGGCATCACGAGTGCAATTCCGCGATCCTTCATGCAGGACCACTACCATACCTGCGCCTTGCATACTACAACACGGCGAACATGTTGGATGCGGCTCGTTCGTGGTGCAAATGCCACGTTGGCCGTGGTTCGGGACTGTGCTGCCTGCATGGCGTGGGGTGTATGAATCTGCCTCGTGGGTTGCGTACGAGTTGTGTATACTATGCTGCACGGAATGTTTGTGCAAGGACTGGTATATTTGTGACGGTGACACGATGTTGCACAAATGAAACACAAGCTAAAAAAAGAGGTCACAGTGGAACAGACCACGCCTGACTATGGTTCATAATTCAACATGGGCGCCAACCATTTCTGTGCCTCCTCCACCGGGATGCGCTTGCGTCGCGCATAGTCCACCACCTGGTCTTGCGTAATCTTCCCCACTGCAAAGTAGCTGCTCGTCGCGCCTGCAAAGTACAACCCACTGACTGCTGCTGCTGGCAGCATGGCCATCGACTCTGTCAGATCCATCCCCGTCTGCTCCTTGATCTTGAGCAACTCCCACATGGTCTTCTTCTCCGTGTGATCGGGCTGCGAAGGGTAGCCTGGTGCTGGACGAATGCCCCTGTACTTGACCTTGAGCAGGTCGTCGTTGGAGAGCTGCTCGTCCGGTGCGTATGCCCACAACTCCTTGCGCAGCAGCTCGTGCAGCTTTTCAGCAAATGCCTGAAGTTTTGGTTTGTGGGGGCGTTGCATCCCCAAACACACAACATCCACCACTGTTGTGGATCACTTTAGTCTGGTGTTGGCGCCCCACAACCAACATACCTCTGCCAGACGGTCGGCCAACGCTTCCACCATGATGTGGTTGTAGTCATCGCCGGCCTCCTTGTAGCGCGCCACAAGGGTCTCTGCACCAAACGCGGCATTGGCAAACATACCCAAATAATCCCGAAGCCCTGTTTCCTTGGGTGCAATGAAATCGCTGATGCACATGAATGGGTCGTTGGTGTCTTTTTCTGCCTGTTGCCGCAAGCCATGGAATGTGGCGATGGGTGCCCCCATGCGTGTTTCGTCCTCCTCTGGTGCAAACACCTGGATGTCATCACCCATCGAGTTGGCCGGGTAGATGCCCACAATACCACACAGCTGCAGGCTCTTGTTGGCCACGATTTCCTGCACCACAAACAGATGTTTATGTGTAATCGCATACCAAAACATTCAACACCCCCCGCGCGTGCGTACCTTGAGCATGGCTTGTGCATCATCAAACAGCTTTTTGGCCTCTGTACCAACCGTCTCGTCGTTGAAAATCTTGGGGTAGCCACGGTTGGGATATCGACCGCGCAGCTGCCACACCTGGAAGAATGGATTCCAGTCGATGTATGGCAGCACATCTTCCAGGGGAAAGTCGCGGTACACCTTGGTGCCAAGCAGGGTGGGCACCGATGGCAGGTTTTCAGCAGACTTCCAGTCGACATCCAAGCGCTTGGCTTGGGCAGCCTCCAACGAAACATACTTGCGGTCCTCCAAGCCCGCGTAAAACTCGTCACGCATCTCTGCATACTGCTCACGCACGTCGTCCCAGAAATCGTCACGGGTCCTTGCGTCCACGAGGCTCTGGCAGACAGGGACGCTACGCGAGGCGTCGAGCACGTGCACCACAGGACCGCTGTACACGGGCTGCAGCTTGACGGCGGTGTGCATTTTGCTTGTGGTGGCGCCGCCGATGAGCAAAGGCAGCTTCATGCCACGCTCTTCCATCTTTTTGGCGACTGTCACCATTTCGTCCAATGAGGGGGTGATGAGCCCACTGAGGCCAATGAGGTCAGCGTTGTGCTCTTGTGCAGCGTCAAGGATCTTTTCCCATGGTGTCATCACACCCATGTCGATCACCTGGTGTGTGAATAGGTGTGTTGTGGGATGCACATATGCGGAAAATTCTTGTACTCCTCCCACACACCTTGAAGTTGTTGCAGCCGAGCACCACACCCACGATGTTTTTGCCAATATCATGTACATCACCCTTGACCGTGGCAAGCACCATGACACCGGCATTGTCTGATGCAGTGGCACTGGCGTCCCCTGCTGCGCGGCTTCTTGCTTTTTCCTCCTCAATAAAGGGAATGAGGTGTCCCACTGCCTTTTTCATCACACGTGCCGATTTGATCACCTTTGAATTATATTGTGGGGTTAAGCCTATGTAACACAAACAAATATGTAATCTCCGTCACGTACCTGTGGCAAAAACATCTTGCCAGCACCAAAGAGGTCGCCCACCACGTTCATGCCATCCATGAGGGGGCCCTCAATAACCTGCAAGGGCTTGGGATAGCGCCCACTCGAGCGTGCCTCTTCCGTGTCTGCTACAATATACTGGTCAATACCCTTGATGAGTGCATGCTCAATGCGCTTTTCCACAGCCAGCTCTCGCCAAGCGTCTTGCTGCTTGGCGCCCGTGGTGGCCGCACCGGGGGCTGCACCCTTTTTGACCAGTGCAGTGGGCTTGGACTTGGGGTCGAGGGTGGCTGCGTATTCCAACATGCGCTCAGTTGCATTTTCGCATCGATTGAGCAGCACATCCTCCACAAAGCTCAACAACTCCTTGTCAATCTTTTCATACACATCTGCTTGCACCTGGGAGGAGTGTGGTTTTCAGAGGGGTATGGTGTTATTTGTTTGCTGTTTATCACCCAATGCCAACCAATATACCTGGGCAGCATTGACAATGCCCATGTCCATGCCAGCCTTGCATGCATGGTACAAAAACGCACTGTGAAATGCACGGCGCACAGGCTCATTGCCACGGAAACTGAATGCAATGTTGCTCACACCACCGCTGATCTTGGCACCGGGGCACAAGCGCTTAATCTCACGCGTGGCGTTGATGAAATCCACTGCATAGTTGTTGTGCTCGGCCAAGCCAGTGCCAATGGTGAGGATATTGGGGTCAAAGATGATGTCCTGTGGGTTGAAGCCCACTTCCTCCACCAAGATGCGATAGGCACGGCAGCACATGGACACCTATTGGTTGTGGGTAGACGATATTCAAGAGCGTGCATCCAACCCCCACACACAAACAACACCCCCAGCACACCTTGTCTGCTTCAGTGGCAGCTTGCCCCGTCTCGTCAAATGCCATCACCACCACTGCAGCACCATGACGCTTGATAATTGTTGCTTGTTCCTTGAACTTCTCCTCACCTTCCTTCAAGCTGATGCTGTTCACGATGCATTTGCCCTGACAGCACTTGAGGCCAGCTTCGATGATGAAAAACTTGGATGAATCAATCATGAATGGCACGCGGGATGCCTCAGGATCAGACACCAGCAGGTTGACAAACTTGGTCATGGCAGTCAACCCCTCGATCAACCCATCGTCCATGTTGATGTCCAACACGTGTGCTCCCTGGTTGACCTGCTGCAAGGCAATGCTCATGGCCTTGTCATAATCGCCTTCCACAATGGCACGCTTGAAGATGATGCTGCCGGCCACGTTGCAGCGTTCGCCAATCATCAGGAATGTGCTGCGCATGTCTGCTTCGTTGGGCTGGTAGTTGAGAGGCTCCAGGCCAGACAAGCGCATCAGGGGGTCCACATCGTGCTTCTTGCGGGGTGGGTATTTGCCGGCCATCTCGCAAATTGCGGCAATGTGCTCGGGGCCAGTGCCACAGCAACCACCCAGGGCATTGACCAGGTTTTCCTCGCAAAAGGGGCGCACCTCCTCTGCCATCTCTGGGCCTGATGGATGAGGGTTGTGGTTGTGATCAACGTGCCCTGATCACACTTTCAAACGTTATACATACCTTTTTGGTCGTAGCCACCCATGGCGTTGGGCAGGCCAGCATTGGGATAGCAAAACACATAGCAGTCTGCACATGCACTCAAGTTGGCAATGTACTTTTTCATGTCTGATGCACCTAGTGCACAATTGAGGCCAATGGCCATGGGTTTGGCATGCTGCACGCTGTTCCAAAACGCCTCATTGGTCTGCCCACTCAGCGTGCGGCCAGAGTTGTCCACAATGGTGCCGCTGATAAACACTGGGATGCGGCAGCCCTTGGCGGCGAAAAAGCGTTCCAGGGCAAAAATGGCAGCCTTGGCGTTGAGCGTATCAAAGATGGTTTCCACCAGAAACATGTCCACACCACCATCATACAATGCCTCTGCCTGCTCATAGTATGCCTGCTCTACTTCATCGTATGTGATGCCGCGCAGCGCTGGGTTTTCAACACTCGGTGACACACTGAGCGTTTTGTTTGTGGGACCAATGGCACCTGCCACAAATTTGACACTGCCAGGGTGCGTTGCCATGTATTCTGTGGTGCACTTTTTCGCAAGCTGTGCGGCTGTCTTGTTGATAAACTTGACCTCTTCCACCGTATCCAAATCGTAATCTGCCATGGAAATGGTGGTGCCATTGAACGTGTTGGTCTCGATAATATCTGCACCAGCCTCCAGGTATGCAGTGTGGATTTCAGCAATCACGTCAGGGCGTGTGATGACCAACAAATCGTTGTTGCCCTTGAGCTCTGCATGGTGTGTCTTGTAGCGATCACCTTTGTTTGTTGTGTGTTTGGGGGTGAGAATTGTGTTGAGAGCGGTATCATTACAAACCTGCTGACGCCCACCCGCCCACCTCGGAAATCCTCTTCCTGAAGCTTGTATTTCTGGATAGAGGTGCCCATTGCACCATCGATGAAAATGATGCGCTCCTCCATCAACGTCTCCAACTGCCCAAATGCAGCACTCTTGGACAAAGTGTCCTTCCAAACCGTGTATGCAGGCACGGGTGGTAGGTCTGCCTTGGGGGAAATTGGGTCAAAGCCGTCAGGAACGGGATTGAGCTGTGTGTTGTGAGGACGACTCTGGGTGTATATATTTGCATGACTTGTGCAACAGCTGATATCAACATACCTTGGGTGTAAATGTGGGTTCTTCTAATGCAGCCAATTTGCGTACTGCAGTGGGCTTGGACTTGGGGTCAAGGGTGGCTGCATATTCCAACATGCGTTCTGTTGCGTCATCACCACGATTGAGCAGCACATCCTCCACAAAGCTCAACAACTCCTTGTCAATCTTTTCATACACATCTGCTTGCACCTGGGAGGAGTGTGGTTTTCAGAGGGGTATGGTGTTATTTGTTTGCTGTTTATCACCCAATGCCAACCAATATACCTGGGCAGCATTGACAATGCCCATGTCCATGCCAGCCTTGCATGCATGGTACAAAAACGCACTGTGAAATGCACGGCGCACAGGCTCATTGCCACGGAAACTGAATGCAATGTTGCTCACACCACCGCTGATCTTGGCACCGGGGCACAAGCGCTTAATCTCACGCGTGGCGTTGATGAAATCCACTGCATAGTTGTTGTGCTCGGCCAAGCCAGTGCCAATGGTGAGGATATTGGGGTCAAAGATGATGTCCTGTGGGTTGAAGCCCACTTCCTCCACCAAGATGCGATAGGCACGGCAGCACATGGACACCTATTGGTTGTGGGTAGACGATATTCAAGAGCGTGCATCCAACCCCCACACACAAACAACACCCCCAGCACACCTTGTCTGCTTCAGTGGCAGCTTGCCCCGTCTCGTCAAATGCCATCACCACCACTGCAGCACCATGACGCTTGATAATTGTTGCTTGTTCCTTGAACTTCTCCTCACCTTCCTTCAAGCTGATGCTGTTCACGATGCATTTGCCCTGACAGCACTTGAGGCCAGCTTCGATGATGAAAAACTTGGATGAATCAATCATGAATGGCACGCGGGATGCCTCAGGATCAGACACCAGCAGGTTGACAAACTTGGTCATGGCAGTCAACCCCTCGATCAACCCATCGTCCATGTTGATGTCCAACACGTGTGCTCCCTGGTTGACCTGCTGCAAGGCAATGCTCATGGCCTTGTCATAATCGCCTTCCACAATGGCACGCTTGAAGATGATGCTGCCGGCCACGTTGCAGCGTTCGCCAATCATCAGGAATGTGCTGCGCATGTCTGCTTCGTTGGGCTGGTAGTTGAGAGGCTCCAGGCCAGACAAGCGCATCAGGGGGTCCACATCGTGCTTCTTGCGGGGTGGGTATTTGCCGGCCATCTCGCAAATTGCGGCAATGTGCTCGGGGCCAGTGCCACAGCAACCACCCAGGGCATTGACCAGGTTTTCCTCGCAAAAGGGGCGCACCTCCTCTGCCATCTCTGGGCCTGATGGATGAGGGTTGTGGTTGTGATCAACGTGCCCTGATCACACTTTCAAACGTTATACATACCTTTTTGGTCGTAGCCACCCATGGCGTTGGGCAGGCCAGCATTGGGATAGCAAAACACATAGCAGTCTGCACATGCACTCAAGTTGGCAATGTACTTTTTCATGTCTGATGCACCTAGTGCACAATTGAGGCCAATGGCCATGGGTTTGGCATGCTGCACGCTGTTCCAAAACGCCTCATTGGTCTGCCCACTCAGCGTGCGGCCAGAGTTGTCCACAATGGTGCCGCTGATAAACACTGGGATGCGGCAGCCCTTGGCGGCGAAAAAGCGTTCCAGGGCAAAAATGGCAGCCTTGGCGTTGAGCGTATCAAAGATGGTTTCCACCAGAAACATGTCCACACCACCATCATACAATGCCTCTGCCTGCTCATAGTATGCCTGCTCTACTTCATCGTATGTGATGCCGCGCAGCGCTGGGTTTTCAACACTCGGTGACACACTGAGCGTTTTGTTTGTGGGACCAATGGCACCTGCCACAAATTTGACACTGCCAGGGTGCGTTGCCATGTATTCTGTGGTGCACTTTTTCGCAAGCTGTGCGGCTGTCTTGTTGATAAACTTGACCTCTTCCACCGTATCCAAATCGTAATCTGCCATGGAAATGGTGGTGCCATTGAACGTGTTGGTCTCGATAATATCTGCACCAGCCTCCAGGTATGCAGTGTGGATTTCAGCAATCACGTCAGGGCGTGTGATGACCAACAAATCGTTGTTGCCCTTGAGCTCTGCATGGTGTGTCTTGTAGCGATCACCTTTGTTTGTTGTGTGTTTGGGGGTGAGAATTGTGTTGAGAGCGGTATCATTACAAACCTGCTGACGCCCACCCGCCCACCTCGGAAATCCTCTTCCTGAAGCTTGTATTTCTGGATAGAGGTGCCCATTGCACCATCGATGAAAATGATGCGCTCCTCCATCAACGTCTCCAACTGCCCAAATGCAGCACTTTTGGACAATGGGTCGGTCCATTGTTTGAACGCGCCTACAGCAGCTGTGTTGCCAAGATGATCATGGAATATTGCTGTATAAACCCATACATGTACCAAGCATCCCACCATCGTACGTTTGGGAGGTAGTGCTGGTTTGTTCCTATTTCCTTTCAATGCTGCTACACCCCAGCCGACCTGTAAGAAGGGCGGATCGCTATTCCTCTCAATATTAATACAAGAAAATTGCATCGCCATATGCAGCCGTGTTGGACGATGTCCTAGATGCTTTTGTTCGTACCAAGCCAATGCTAATAACTGATGCTGCTGCTATAGGGTTGATTGGCTGCAGCAAAGCACCCGCACCAAGGAGCACTGGGAACGGATGTTTGGTTACAAAATCACCAACGTTAGTAGGGAACCCGCCCCGTTTCTCAGTTGCCATAGTATCATGCACAGATGGACAGTTTTGCACTTAAGATGCACTATGTCATCATCAACACCACGATGGGCATGTACTTGATGTTGTTTTAACAAATGGTATGAAAGTTTGGCAAAACTTGACAAAAGCTTGGTAAATGTAAATGAGTCTCAATTGGAGACTCGAATTGAGATTGCAGGGCAGGCTAACTCTTTTTTACTGAAAAATGGCACAGATATGCCCAAACTGAGAACTTGGCACGCAGAAGGTCAGATAGAATACAATCTAGTCACTAGTAACAGTAAATGTCGACGTAAACGACCTTATCAATATAATACACCTCTCAGCCCCTCGAGATTGTGGCGTTGGCGACGTGGTAGGCAAACACCAACACAGTGGACAGGGTACCACCGTTGAGCACATCGTCCGGGGCAACACCACCAGTGGGGTCTGTACTGTTAAGCTGTCTAGCCAATGCCACCGCCTGCAACACACGGGGGTTGTTGACCGCAATAGCTGAGTCGCCCCTGATAAAAAGGCGAGCAATAGGCGGTGTTGTCAGGGTCAACATTCCACGCACCCGACAAAAGCTGCGCCGCATCTGCGTATACTTGCCACGAGGGATGGGTGCCAGCATTAACCGCTGGCTTTCCTCATAGCTCCGACACAAGCGTTCCAGTTGCACCTGCTGGGTGCCCAGTATCGGTGCCGGCTGCCTGTGTGTGGTGACACATACCATGACATACCAAACGTGTGCCACCCACACGTGTTTGTTGTCATAACATACCCTTGGGCATCGCGTGCATGGAAGCTTGGGTTGACAGAAACAAACAAGTTGGTCATGTTGGCGCGCATGTCGTGTTGCCATACAGCACCCTCAATGGTGATGTTGCGTCCGTAAGGCAAGGGCTGCTGGGGGGATGAAAACACCACCGCATTGTCCATCGCACTGGCCATGTTGTAGGACCACGGGAATGTTGCTGTGGGGGGGGGTGTATGTGGGTGTACAGGGTACGTATATACACACAGAGCATACACACATCATACCAGGTTCAGCACGAGCAAACACAAGGGCACGGGGACCTGTGTAGGATATTGTGTGGCTACATAATGCTCAACACACCATTGAATCACATCAAGACACACCAAATTGCTGTTTTGGCATCGACCAATCCGAACTGCGATCTGGGCCAGTGTTGCTCCCGGGTGTTATGGAAATGAGGCCCTGGAAATTGACACCAAAGCGGGTACCATTGATGACTATGCGGCGGGCACTTATGTACATAGGCACACGACCTACGCCCACTTTTGGATTTGTGGTATCGAGTGCAAATCGTGACACAGCCTTGCAATCATCATAGTACGTTGCCCATGTATTGTTAAATGTATAGTTGCGTGGGTTGGCGCATACCCAGTCACTGTGTGTGTGTGGGAGGTCTTTTGGCATGTAGATCAACGGCAGATACAACCCCTCACGTACGTGAATCCTGTTGCGCCCACGTATATCAACCCATTAATGGTGCCATCCACCACAATGGGGACTGGGCTTATTATTGTTTTGGTAGTTGGGTTGTACTGCAGGGGCATGTTGTGCAATTGCACCAAAGCGTCGAAAACAACCTTGTCTCCGGTCACGTTGCCCAGCTTGGCAAATGGGAAACAGACGCCCATGTGCAAATGCATGGATTGGCTGCTGATGTCTGCCGCGGGGTCCTGTGTGTGTGCGTGAGGGGGGTGGGGGAGGGGGGTGGGGAGGGGGGGGGGGGCCTATCTGAGACCCAAACACCCGCTTCTCATACCGTCCACCACTGCTGCGTCTCCACGTACATACGCCTGCTGGTGGGCGTTGTCCATCCTGAACAGTCGAACTGTGTTGCTGGGTTGAGCATCTGCGTCACTGATGGTAAGCCTGGCAGTTTCCATAGTGGGTTGGCCATGGCTTTCAAGTTTACACGACGCACGACATAGTGTTGGTGGTCGATCCCATCCTGTTACGGTGTGAGGATGGTTGCGGCATGTATATGTGTCCTTTGTGAGGCGAATGATGGCGCACCGTTGGTTCTCCTGGAGCCGGGAAATTCTTATCGAATGGATATGGAACTTCTAACGAGGATAAATCAGGGATTTTGCCTACATCAGGGCTTTTGCCTTTGATTGATGTCACTAGCATCGCACAAAGCAGATTGACGACGACGACGAACATGGCATCAGATGATGGGGCTGCTAGGATTATTGACTGTGTTGTGCAGCTGAGCCACTTGATGCAGTTTTTTGAGGCAACATGGAGATTGAGCTACGGAGTCAGACCCAGAATACAAAAGGGTTGTTGTAAGTGTCCGGAGTTGGGCCACATGCGCGCGCGATGTTGACAGATCACGACCGACGTGCAGCCGCTTATGCTTCCATATGTGACCCACTATGCATCTAAGCATCGCAAATGGTCATATTAACTTGAATCAAGTCGCCATTGCTCCATTTTTTTGGATCGCGGCGGTCTTCATCAACGACGAGAGTCGCCTCATCAGCACCCAAATTAATGCACCAAATCAATCCAAAATTCCATCATTACCATCATCACAACATAACATCACAACATAACTATTCTTGCTTTTTGCGGCGTGCACTTGTCTTTTTGGTGCCGCGCAATAAATAGTACTGCACGCTCCACACCACCATGAACACCGTAAACAACGCCCCCACCACACTCCAAAACACCACCACATGCATCGGCCATGGCTGTGTAAACATGCCATGCCCATGCTTGATGCACACTAGTGTTTCCAACACGGCAGTGGCAAGGGCTGCCCATGCCGAGGCGCCCAGCTTGGCAAAGGGATCATGCTCAGCTTCAATGAAATGATAATACTCCTATTGTTTTTATGTGTGCAATGCATGTGTGCGTTGAATGGCGCCATGTATGTACACACAGCGCGCACCTTTACTGCAGGAATGGCGGCCAAAAACAATATCAAGAGGCGGTAAGTGTTGAGCATGTTGCGGGGTGGCACCCACAAGATGAATTTGAGGAAGAATGCATTGACTTCAAAAAGCAAAAAGATGACCACAGGCAACATGCATTCGAGCATGCGTAGGGGGGATGCCATCAAGCGCCAGCTGAATGCATCCACACTGTGGGGCGTAAATTGCAACACAGATCGTTTGACCTGGGGAGTGTGGGAACATTTCGCAGTGACTTATATAATAAGCTATCAAACACATCCGTTGTCATACCATGCCAAGCAGGCTTGGTTGTTGGCTGAGGCCCTGCCAGTTGTATTCAGCGGCTGTAAAGTAACGCAACGTGGCCATACCAGTCACCATGCCCAGTAAATTGCATACAAGCACATCCAAAATCCAACTGTATATTCGGAGGAGAACATATGCATGTGTGGTCTGCATCAAGACAACAATGCAGCATCAACCTACATACCTGTCCCACCAGCATTCATTGAAATTGGGCAGCATGTGCTGAAATGTCAATTCCATCAATTCAAACCCAATAGACAGCGTCCACAGCATGGGGTAGTTGCGCATGATGAGCGCCTTGCCCCACCACCCCAATGTGTGTGCAATGACAAATTCGTCAAGGAGTGTGGCAGACAGTGTGTCCCAATTAATGCCCTTGTTGGGGATGTAGAGGCGGCAGTCACCTCCATATGCACGTTCTTTGAGCTCCACACCCAACTCTGGGTAAAGGTTCTGTTGTGGTGGGGGGTGAAAAGGGGTTGCTGGCGCCTGTGCTGTACGTGCATGTGTCCATCAACACAGAGGCATACCATACCTTGAGAAACAAGCGTGCATCATCCACGGTTTGAAAGAGCAGATACACCAGAAACAACAGGTAGACAAGCAGCACACCATGCACCAGCCGCCAAAATGCAGGGTGTGGCCGGATGAGGGGGGTACGGGGGCCTTGTAGCACACTGTACCCTGTGGTGTATGCATTGGTGTGTGCTATGTACTGTGATAGCCCCTCATCTGTTGCATACCAAGAAACACGAAGATCATGGCCCACACACCAGCCTTTGCATTGGCATATGCCAGTTGTGCAGCGAGTTTGGTAGATGCTGGACGTGGTAGGGGATCAAATGCTCTGCTATAGTAGATGACGCCAGCAATGCCTGTGGTTGTATGTTGCAAAGGGGTGCAACAGTTGGTGCATCTACGGTGGTGATCAACCATTGTGACCCACCCAGCAGCAGGCACGAAATTGTATGGGGTTTGTACAGAAATTGGGTGTATGGATCCAGTTGTCGCAACCCTGGGTGTACATCCTGACTCAAGGATTGTGCTGCTTTTGCTGCAGACCTAGTTGTTCTCGTTGATGGTGCCATCGTGTGAAGTGCTTTGATACAAAGTGTTTTGATGTATTCGATATGTCTCACATGTACCGCACAATGCTATTTGTTGCGTGATAGACAAAGCAATATTCAGTATTTGTATCTTTTGCAATAAAAATATCATGCATTTTATGCAGCACAGCACAGCAGCAGTAGCATGCACGCAGCCACTCCAGACAGCAACAGATATACACACCACCATGTGTTTACTGCCAACAGCACTTGCGCGCAAAGAGCCACTTGCTGGATGCACGAAAGCACATGGAGTAGCCACAACAATGATGAAATAATCACTTGAATGCAACCGCGCTTCACCAGTGCTCATAATTAGTGTCGACAACAATCAGCATTATGTGTTTGCTGCTGGTTTGCTGCTGGTAGTAAAACAGCGTTATTTATGGTACACTCATCGTGTTTGTGCTGCCAGGGGGCTCCCTGTAACCTGGGGGACCTCCCCGCAATCAAATGTTGCGTGATCCAAATAATGTGTGGGGTTAAACACCTTGGCCATGACCAACTCCCGCACGTGCACCACCTGTGCACAGTTGTTCAATACACAATGTGTGTGAGAGACTTTACAGTGCATACAAGCAACACCATGCATGTTTCATACACCACTATGTAGGTGCCAAGTCACACCTCCCCACAACACACCGGCCAAAAGGGTATGCCCAGCAGCAGCCCCATCACAAAGGCACGCTGTACCAGTGGCGCTGCCCGTGCCATGCGCTGTGCTTCATATTCACGCAGCGCACCCTGCACTGCTGCATCATCACGATCCCAGCATTTGGCAAGCGCTTGGGCAAGTATCACAGCATCTTCCAGTGCCATGCATCCCCCCTGGCCCAAGTTGGGTGTGGAGGGGTGGAGTGCATCCCCAGCGAATGTGATACAACCTTGACCAGCAGGGGACGATGGCCATAGGTTTCTGTGTAAGGAGATATGGAAAGGAGATATGGAGGGAGCGTGTGGTTCTACGTTGTATGCTCCAGTACAGCATGTTGCACACCTGTCATAGAGTCTGCTGCGCACAATATCTGCTGCTGGTGTTGCAGCAATCACGTCCTGAAGTTGCCATGCAAACCCGTCCACGCTTGCAAGAGCAGCTTCTTGCATGGCAGATGCTGTTTGTATAGCTGGTACATCCTGTGTGTTGTTGGGTACACATGGCATGGGGACTCAAACACCATTACAACACAGCACACGTAAAGCAAACCACCAAATGAATGGTGCATGTCAACTATACATCGTACAACACATACAACATACAAAACAAGAATACCTTACCTCATTGGCATTGAAGCACGTAAACCAGTAGAGCTGGGTTGGTGACACGGGTGTCATGCCAGCACGTGTGCCATAACCATACACTTGACGGGTAATGTTGAGAGGCAGAGGGATGCCATCAGGAAATGTTGCAATGCCACTATGGGTGCGGAGGGTGGGAAGGAGTGTGGTTGTATAGAAAACGTGCAGCAGTATTCGTTGCATACATATACATACAATCATTGCCCAAGCTCCCCCACCCAAACATTACTACAAATACCTACCGATACGCAGCTTGTCCTGCAAACCTCAATGGCGCTGCTCCCAATTGTGTGGCAATGGCACTGCGAGCACCATCACACGCCACCACGCAGCGACCAGATATTTGTTTTCCATTATCCAGCAGCACCGTTGCACCGCCTGTGGCGGGAGATGATGTGAGAGGACACACTCATGGGGTGTGAGACAGCAGGACACAAGGAGGACCAGGAGCAAAGATACATAGCTCCATGGAAAATACAGTTTTAAGGAAAAAAAGAGTCTCCAAAGGTGACCATCACAAAAAGTGCAACATGCAAACACACCTTGTGCATGCTGTTGCACCGCAGTCGCCTTCACACCATAGCACACATCTTCAGGTGCTGCTACTGCTGCAAGCTCATGCAAGAGCGTGCTTCGCATGACAGCCCGCAGCTCATGGGGCCCTCCAGAACATTCCTCGAGGGAAAATGAACGCAGCTTGCGTCCATCACTGCTGCACAGTTCCACACTGTGGGAGTGTGTGTATGTACATGGATTGTCATGAAAAGGTGGAATTGTAAGTGGAGGTGATCCATACATATGGCAAGGTCACATACGTGTCGATTTGCAAAGGATGTTGCTGCCGCAATGTGTCTGCAATGCCCAGGGCTTGTAATGCACGAAAGGCATTCTTCCATAACGCAACGGAGGTACCGCCTTTAAGGATGGCAGGGGCATCCTCCAGCAGCGTGTGTGGGATGCCCGCCTGTGGGGATGTGGTGACGTGGTGATGTGGTGATGTGGTGTGGGGGAGCGTGATGGCGATGATGGGTGTGCATGCACAACACGCACCTTGGTCAATGCTGCAGCTGTAGCCCATCCAGCAATTCCACCACCAACAATGATGACACCCGAGTCATGCTGTGCAATTGCTTTGCAGCAAACCGTTGCATGTTGCCTCACATGCCTCCTAGGATCGCCACATACTCGATGATCTGCAATCAACACTGTGTGATATCTATTGCGGTGTACTGCAGAATGTAATGTGTGCAGAATCATCGCGAAATGTGAGGGCTCGCACAACAAGTTTTGACTCTTCTTCTTCGACTCTGCTTGTAAATGTACTGCATTGGAAAACAAACACAACTCAATCAATCAAACATACAGACAGTATACTCGTAAAATAGCACGCACACCATGAGCAAGGTCACGTTCAAGATCACACTCACATCAGATCCCAAGTTACCCTTCAAAGTGTACGTATTTCCCCCCCTTGTGTTCACATCCAGCTTGTTATCATGTCATGTACGTTTTCACACACAGTCTCAGTGTGCCAGAGGAAGCACCTTTCACAGCAGTGCTCAAGTATGCAGCAGAAGAGGTACGGGCACCACCGTGTGTAGGAGTGGCATACACAAAACGGACATCAATGACCCATCCACAGTTTCGGGTACCAGCACAAACATCAGCCATCATCACAAATGGTACATAAACATTGTTGTTGTTGGCAGTGGTGGCGGTATGCACACTTGTGTCAATGCACATCCACCACTGTCATATATACACACACCATGTGCTCCCACACAGATGGTGTTGGCATCAACCCACAGCAGACAGCAGGCAATGTGTTTCTCAAGCATGGGAGTGAGTTGAGGCTCATCCCAAGAGATCGAGTGGGCTGCTGTTGAGTAGTAGTGATCTGTACATGTTGGTCGATGCACTGTATCACACGGGCGCTTTTGTCAGCCATTACAGTAACTGGTATTGATTACCACAAGGTGCATATTGCAGCACATATATGTGCTGTATACTTTAATGTAATGTATCACCCACGTATTTTTTCTGGACACAAAATAACATTGTATAAAACACACTGGTTTGCATGAAATCAACAACATTGGCCCCATGCTGTACACTATGAGGACCGCTGCTGCAGCCACTCTATGGCTTGGTGCAGGACCTCATCATTCCGAAACTCTTTGACCAGGGCATGCCACATATCATTGACCAATCGCAATGTTTTGTCGGGTGACTGTGAACAGGGGAATTCAGTTGGACTTGCCACACGCATGCATAATAACAGCAGTGTCATGGACATGCATACACACAATGTGACGTGCTGACCAACACAGACATGCATGCACAAGTACAATCACATATGGTGTACATATACATAACATGCAATGGTAAGTTTCGCCATAAACACTCTACACACACCATACGCACACCTTGGCAGCCAGGTACAATTGCTTGGAGCCATCAGCATCGCACATGGTGTCCAACTCTGAGTGAAATATAAGCAGTGGTACACACACTGCATCCATACGCTTTCTGATGTTTTCCGTTGCGATGAGGTACTGCTGCGCAACTCGCACTCGTGTGGGTTCGGTATAGGTTAGGGGATCTGCGTGGTGGATGGTCAAATGTGGGGGTGGATGGTGGAGTGTGGTGAGCATGTTGCTGACAGAAACCTCAGATTGAATAATGCCACAATCACATTGTCCTTCAAACAGCATCCACTTGATACACCCCTCACACATGATACACCCCTCACACATGATACACCCCTGACGCACGATACACCCCTGACGCACGATACCCTCAAAAGGTCATCACCCCACAGCACCAACCTGCTTCAAATGTTTGCCTCACTTCATCTTCCAATGGGCTCTTTTCAGTCTGCACAAGCTGCCATGTGGGTCCCACCATACTCAACAGTGCTGCAACGGGTCTGTGGGGGTGGGGGTGTGTGGTGTATGTGGGTAGGGGGTGATGATCACAATGAACAAGATGACAAGTATGTGTAGACTGAAAGGTGCGTATTGACACGTGCTCTGTATGTGAGATGCACTACGATTGATACAAAGATCAACATCAGCATCATCAACCCCCTCATTATACCTCAAGTAGGGATTGATGCCCTTGGATGACACCTTTTCCAAGCTGAGCATGGGTGCAAGCAGGATGCATCCTTGAAACATGTCGGGGTTCTCGAGTACAATGTGGGTAGACAACCCACCACCCATGGATTCCCCCATGATGAACAATGGGGAATCGGTGTACTGCTTGGTGCAGCGCTGCATCTCACGTGCAAACACGGCCACATCTAATGCCAAGTCATCAAAGTGCTGAAAGTAGCAGCGCAGGCCCTTGATGCCCTCTGATGCGCCGTGTGATTGGTGGTCGATTGCAGCCACTGCAAATCCAGCAGCGTTCAACTGCTCCACCCATGAGCCATCGTACACATGGGGTTTGTGCACACCCTGGCTGCGTAAAAATTCAAAGACAACGTATGTACCTGGGGTATGGGTGGTTTTTGTGTTTACCTGTTTACCTATGCGGGACACCCATTCGCACTCCATGAGCTTTTCGTGCAAGTGGGAGGCGCCCATTCGCACCCCAAGGTGTATTCACTATACGTACCGTGGCCGTGGACCAGTATGACAAGGCCCTTTGGTACATCGGTGGCAGCTGGCCAGTGATATGTGCGCAGTGAAACACCGCTCGAAGGGCTGATCATAGTGCCCATGCTGCCTCGTGGTCCCATTTGCTCTGGACCAAACCATTGTGCCTCCAGCTTGGGGTCTAGATTGGCAACATTTTGGGAGCACGAGTTTTGCAAGTAGACCTTGGGTACAAGTGTTGCTGCAACTCCCATGGGTTCGATCACGTGAAGATGCGATTGGGTGTATGGACAGGAAACAATGGTTTTGTATGTGGATGTTGTACGTAGTTTTGTCAAGTGGCCTGGAAAAACAGTGACCTTCGTGCAACGATGACCAATGATTATATGAGCGTCAATTATAAACACCGGACTGAGAAATAAATGAGTGAGTAGTTTGTAAAGAAATGAAGAACATGTGTGTCTCAGGCTGACAGCTGCCCGGAAACTAATTGGGACATCAAGCACCATCAACGCACCATCATAATGTTTGCCGCACGTCAAACTGCCACATTATTGACTCGATACTCCAACCAACTAGCACTGCGATCTTTCAGTGCTGCTGCAGTGGCTCACCATGTCGATCTCAACGAGGATCAGGTTCAGATGCTTCATCTTGCACAATCGTTTGCAACAGAAAAGCTGCTCCCCTTTGCAGCATCATGGGATGAAAAAAAGCATTTCCCCAAGGATGTGCTCAAGGTAATTCCCGGTGGAGACGGGTCACAGGGCAATGTGATCAGTGTTGCTGCCTTTGCCTGTATTTCACTTCATTGGTGGGACACATATACAGGAAGCAGCAGAACTTGGTTTTGCAGGTTTATATGTGCGTGACGATGTGGGTGGCACAGGACTGGGACGCCTGGATGCAGCAATCATCTTTGAGGCCCTTGCATATGCAGATCCCAGCACCACCGCATACTTGACCATCCACAACATGGTTTCATGGATGATTGACAGTTTTGGCACACCAACGCAACGACAGCTTTACCTCCCCCAATTGACCGCCATGGACTTGTTTTCCTCTTATTGTTTGACCGAGCCTGCTGCTGGATCTGATGCAGCAAGCCTCAAGACCACTGCCAAGCGGTATGCTGCCAACACAGCAACAACACTGTGTGATTTATACTGTGGAATCCACATATATATCCACCACACAGGGATAGTCCCGATGGCGATTACATACTCACTGGACAAAAGCAGTTTATAAGTGGTGGTGGTGCAACAGACGTTCTTGTGGTGATGGCACGCACAGGGGGACCAGGGCCAAAGGGCATATCTGCATTCATTGTGGATGCGGTATGTGTTTGTGTGTGTTGTACGTGGCTGCAAGGCATGTTGCTTTGTGCATTTTTACATGTATGTTTTTTCTGTGTGCATGATGTTTTGTCAGTGCTTCATCCTGGTTTCAACACCCACCATCACACACAGGCATCCCCAGGGGTTTCCTATGGCAAACAGGAGTCAAAGCTTGGTTGGAATAGTCAACCCACAGCAACCGTCATGCTGGACAATGTGCGTGTGCCTGCAGCAAATCGACTGGGAGAGGAGGGAGAGGGATTTTCCTTTGCCATGAAAGCATGTATGTGTTGCTGGGGGTTGGTGCTGGGGATGTTTGCATACATGGCACAATGTAGCATACATGGCACAGCATGCACACCACCCGCCACAGTGGATGGAGGGCGCATCAACATTGCAGCGTGTAGTGTCGGGGGTGCCCAATTCTGCATTGACTACGCGGTATGGTGTGGTCCACATACAGAGTACATATTCCCACTACTACACCCATCCCCCAATCATAATCCCAGATGGATTATGTAGGACAACGCAAGCAATTTGGCAAACCTGTGGGTGATTTTCAGTTTACACAGTTCAAGCTTGCGGATATGCAAACACAAGTACATGCATCACGGCTGCTGGTGAGGCACGCAGCCAGGTCCCTGGATGCCAAGGGGCCCACTGCCACCGCAGATGCTGCAATGGCCAAGCGCTTTGCAACTGATTCTTGTTATGATGTTACAAACGATGCGTTGCAGTTGTTGGGGGGGTATGGCTACCTCAAAGAGTACCCTATTGAGCGGTGTGTGGGGGTGTTTTGGGGTGTTTTCATTGGGATGTTGTTTGGGTGCAAATGATTACGCATCCCGCCCGAAACACAATCCCAGGTACATGCGGGACTTGCGTGTGCATTCCATTCTAGAAGGTACCAATGAGGTGATGCGCCTCATAGTCCATCGTGAGATGAGGGCAAGGGTTGAATAATCTGAGAACATGGGGAGAACAATGTTGGTAATTCTTACAAAGGACCAGACGCTTCCTAAATATGTGTATAAATACGATGTATCATAATTATGTTTCCCATTCTACCAACAATTTTGCTACTCATGCCTGTAATTGCTACGAGCCAAATGTGTGCGGCTGTCACCAAGATTGGCAAACAAACTCGACATCTCTCCAAACCTGTACATTGGCTCACGACCCAGTATCACTTTGCCTTTGCTGACTGGTGGACAGAACGTGCGTTTGTGCTTGCGTGTGCTTGCGTGTGCGTGTTTGCGTGTTTGTCACTTGCAGCTGATCGATTACCATAACCTGAGGACAGTGTTGTCAACTAGTTACTTAAGTTGCACTGTTGTACGCTAATGATCCCCTCATGATCCCTCTGACACTTCCCCTGACACTTTCACACTCACAGGCCAAAACTTTCATGCCTTGCGTGTGGTCAACGATGATCTTGTCAAGGGAGGCTTTGGGTTTGGCAAGCACCCTCACAGGGACGCAGAGATCTTCACCTACATGATCGACGGAGAGCTTTCTCACACCGACAGCATGGGCAACTATGAGACCCTGCACAAGGGCTGGGTTCAATGTACGTTGGTTGTGGGTGATGTATAATGTTGCTACATGTTGACGTGTGCACACAACGGTGTTGTATGTAGTACATCATTGATGACCCAATGCCCCACACAGATCTTTCGGCGGGCACTGGCATCACGCATTCCGAGATGAACGACGGCAAGGAAACATGCCGCCTGTTGCAAATCTGGATGCTCCCGGATCGCCGTGGCCACACACCCCAATACGGCTCCTCTCAATACACTGACGCTGACCGTGCCGACACGCTCTTGCAAATCCTCTACGGCACGGGCCACCCCCCTGCCTGGGACAACATCAGCCGCAAGGGTGAGCCCATACACTTGCACCAGGATGTCAACGTCTTTGTGAGCGAAAACCAGCCGCACAAAAAGTACAACCTGCCACTGGCACCTGGTCGTGCTGCCTATGTGATCAACATCAATGGGGAGCTGGATGTGAATGGTGTGGCACTGGAGCCGAGTGATGCAGCAGAGGTGGAGAATCATGACAAGGAGCACGAGCTGGGCATGACGCTGACTGTGGGGGACAAGGGGAGCCACTTTATGGTGATTGAGATGGCGCAGCTGTCATGATGATGGTGGTGCACACATTGGTACAAGAAGCAGCACAACTGTGTATGTCACTGATTATGCATTGGTTTATTTTCTGTTGATGGTTTCGTGTGTGGTATGATGGGTTGCATACCACATATGGTGGTTGTACACAACATCAGTCATTCGTTGCAGTTTGCCATGGCTGTGTTTGTATAGCCACACGCAGCACATCACACAATATGTTGATAGTTTTGGTGCATTGCTTGTATAGCAGCACACCATGATGTACACAGTAGTTGATAGTTTTTTTATTTAGGGGAGTGGTGTTTCGTTTGCATTACACACGCTACACCCTCTCATGGAACACTGCTGCAATCTCAGCAGCTGCTGTAATGAACAAAAAACATCTTGTTTTGTATGAGCACGCCTGGAAATAAGCACCTGGAATTGCATGTGCATGTGCAAGCACATGTGTATTACGCAGCCACATGCAAAGTGGCTCCAAAGCGGCCCCCCCTGTTGACCCAGGGAGCACCGAAGAGCGGCATTGTATCTTGTGCATCAACGTCATGGTCATCACCATTACGAGGCACTGGTGTGTCCCTGTCTGGTGTGGCTGCTGTGTGTGCCAGGGTACGAGCTGTGTGGTTGGTTGGCAGGGGGTTGTTGGGCTTATTCGTCTCCATGTCTGCTGCTGGCACTGTTGTTGCTATTGTTGTTACAGTGTCTGTCAGTGTGTCCCACTGCTGCCTGCTGCAGAGTAACCTGTGTAGGGCACCATGTGGGGGGTGTGCAAGCACAGTTGTGTGTAGGATAACACCATGTGTGCACACAAGTGCCAGTGCATGGTGTAGGTACGGCATGCAGCATGGTGTTCCTGCTTGGAAATGGTGGGCATACATGTCCAACACAAACACACACAAAAACCATTTTCTTTACATGCAGCATCACCACAAATACACAGCATATACACACAGCATGTACACACAGCACGCACAGCAACACTACAGTACCTCCATGGTCGCCCCTCGAATTGCCCATGCTGCACAAAGTGTTCCCACAGAGCAGCAGCATCAGGGAGGCTCACCAAATCAGGACTGCGCATGCGATAAAACCCACTATCAAAGCAGCTGCTGTTTCTTTGCTGCATGAGCCACACTTGTGGTGCACGCAAGATGGGTGCTGCTTGGGCATGATCATTTGTGCTGACATCACGGTGCACCTGTGTGTGTTGTTGGGGGGTGTTGTTGTTGGGTATGGGCTGGTCTCATGATGTATGGTATACACACAGCACCCCAGACACACCCATGGGTTGCTCCATGCATCATATTTGACTGCCGATGTTGCCGTTGACCATTGCTGCTGCAGCATAAAGTCTTTGACCTTGACAAAGAGCACCTCATAGGGATGCAGGCTGATGCCATCGTATTGGCTGGCTACGTATGGGTTGAGCCTGCACGTGATGGGGGTGGTGATGGCAGGGGTGGGAGTGCAGGGGCTGATGTGAGTGTGAGGTAAGGGGAGGAGGGGTATGTATGTGGGTGGATAGCCCACCAAACACTACAAATATGCTGTGGAGCACACCTCAAACATCTCTACATTACATGCACACGACCCACCATGCCCACACCCACACACCCACACACCACACATCACCCAAACACACCATACCCTGCATTGCAGTTCCAGTACTCCCTGTTCCGCCAATCCACCCCCTGGTACCTCGTCATCAAGCAATCAATACTATACCCCCTGTCAAATAACACCGCACTCGACCCCAACTCAGAGTGGTAGATCACGTCCATCATGGTGTCAAAACACTGCAAGGTTGCATTGTCAGACTGCAGTATAGTGAGCGCCTCATAGTCCATTGCCACTACATAGGACTGGACATGGGGGTTGGTGCGGCCGGGGAGGCCCCCCGGGCCCTGTGCTTGTCCCTCACAGCTGATGGTGGGACCCACCAATTTGACGGGGCCCCTGAGCTTGCTGATGAGTGGCTGTGACCAATGCATCTGGGTGTGGTGGGGGGAGGTTGGTTTGTGCGGGAAGGGGGGAGGTAAAACACCAGCATACACACACTGGACAACTATACCGTGGCATAGGTTGGGAGAAAGGGGCCCCTCACTGAGGAGTTTATCAGTATGAAATGTGTATAGGCTGATGCATTGATCTCACCAGAATGCAACAGCTCCCCAAATGTGCCCCTGTGTTGACATGTTTGTTGTACATACTGTGTACACATTGGTATATACAGAGTATACATTCAGGGTGCGTGTGTAGTCGTCAGTATACTATGTACACCTCTCATACCAGTCATAGCAGGCGTTACGGTGGCCAACATAGCGTGCATTTCGTGGCAATCGTGGCAGTGCAACAACATCCAACACCTCTCCCGGATCCTGTGTTTATCCGTGTGCAGTTTTTCTTCCACACCAATTGTGTGCGTACGCCACATATCAGACACCACCCAACACCCACACACCAACTGCACGGCAAACACATATTCCACGCCGTCGTCTTCCTTGACAGCCGTTCTCACAAAGTATCGTAGATTATCTAGGCATGCTGGGTCACTGGAGCCCGAATACACATACAACACGAGTGTGGTGGCCGCACTGGTAGGTGCAGGCGCAGCAGCCACAGGTCGACGCAAGCGCCACAAAAACGTGGTGTCAGCAATGGCAACGTGCACTTGACTGCTGCTGCTGCTGGCTTTTGGTGGCCAGGTGGCAACTGTGAGGGCGAGCACCCAGAGGCCCCATGCACCAATCAGTAGGCATCCCACCAGCACCAGCACACTCTTCAGCGTCTCGATCGAGGTTGTGGTGGTGTTGTGTAGTGTGACAGATTTGGTACTGTTTTTTTTGTTGGAAAAAGGATGGCTGTCAGCAGCGCTGTTCAAACATCGCGAGACTATACATCCGTTCAAACACAAACCTGTGCAGCTTTGTTGCAGCGGATGCATGCTGAATTGGGTGATACGTCAAATCGCCCTCTGATCCACCACGGCGAATGCGTGCATGGCTGTACACGTTGGTTTGTGACATGCCGATGGATGATCGGTTGCTGTTTTTGGTGTTACTCCCACATCAGCACCAATGCATATCAATCCTATAATGTGCAGCACAACAACACAAAACCCACCAGCAAAAGCAGCATCACATATGGTGATGATGAACATAAAAATAAAACACACAAAGCAGTGTGATGGTTTAACAGTGTGCAATACGAATCAAACTACACCGTCCCCGGCAGCAGATGCCTTGTGATCACACGATCAGCCGTCTGACTAATACGTTCGCTCCACTTCATGGGCAACACCTCCTTCAAGCTCTCCATGATCTTTATGTCAGGGTTCAATTTTGTCGACCATCCCTCAAGCACCATGGTTGTGACAACAATGGTGCTCACGCTGCCACGCAGTGCCACTCCATGCCGTCGCACACGCTCCATCACCTCCCCAATAACCTCTGATGTGTAGGCGGTGATGTATTCTGGTGTCAGGTCGTCAAACAGGGCCTTCATGTCTGACACAAACTCGTGTGGGGTCTGTGGTGGTGGTGGTGGTGGTGGTGGGGAATGCAAGGAATAGGGGAATGCAAAAGGAAGAGCAAGGTCACCCTGATGATGGCTGATGATAGTACGCACCCACTTGGTTTACATCCCCCCACCCAAAATCGACAAACCCCTCCCCCCACAAACCAACCCGTACCGGGCATGGCTGGTCGGGTGCGAAATCCAATATACGCTGTGCCAATTCTGCTCCATCTTTATGACTCACTGCCTTGAAAAAATGCACCAAGTTGTCCTTGTCACTGGCAGATAGCTCTGCAATCATCCCCGTGTCGAGCAATACAAGATGGGGAATACGCTCCCTCCTCAACATCTGCCCCAGCCTTTCAATCAAAGTACGTGCATTATCAAATCGCACCAATATGTTGCCAGGGTGCATATCAGCATGAACGAAATTATCCTTGAGCAGCATCTTGAGGTAGCAGTTCATCCCCAAATCTGCCAACGGGCGGGTGTGCTTGCCAGGGTTGCGTACGTATGCACTGATGGAATGGCCCTCTTCAAAGGATTCCACCAGCACGTTGGGGGATACGAGGGGAAAGATGGGGACGGGGAAGGAGAGGTTGGTCCATCGGCGGAAATTGTGATTGAATCGTGCAAGATGCTGTGCTTCACGAGCAAGATCAAGCTGTTCCTTGAGTGGAGCACCTGAAGATGTGTGTGTGGGGGGTGGATGTCAGTGTGTAGGACATGATTGCGTGTGCTATACATGTGTCACATACATAAGGATGTCAAAATCTGTGTACATCATCAACCCCCACATACCAAACTGTCGCACGCTCTCCTCCAGCTGCAAGTCACGTAACCCAGGCAAGAGCGCGGCCAGCCCCGCTGCACGCTTCATCAACTCAAAATCACGATGCATGACCACTGCCACCCCAGGATGCCGCACTTTGACTGCTACCACGGTACCCACTGGCAACCCCGTGCCCACTGCACCTTGCTCACTGAGCACGGCACGGTAGACCTGTGCAATGCTGCCAGATGCAACAGGGCGACTTGCAAACTCTGTAAAGAGGGTTTCCAATGGCACACCAAAGGATGCGGCAATGACACGGCGTGTATAGGAAAATTGGTGCTCAGGGGCATTCTGTGGTGGTGGTGGTGGATGGGTTGGTGGGTGTACAGCTTTCGGATTTTAGATTATATACCTGTAGGAGTGCGCACTCCCATTACCCAACCAAGCATCACCATACCGCTTGCAATGTTTCCAGTGTCGCACACAGATCCGGTGCAAACAAGTCGGGACGCGTGGCTGCCCATTGCCCCCATTTGATAAAGGCTGGCCCTGCACGCTCCAGCGTCCAGCGCACCAGCTCGAGCCATCGTGTGCGATGCTCTGGAGACATGCCGGCGAGTGGCATCGACAGCACCACTGGAGTGAAGAGCAACGTGAGGTAGAATGCGCGTACTATTGTTAATACCTCCTCCACGAGTACGTGTACTACTTGGAGGACAGAGTGGACTGCTGGTTGCGGTGGAGTGAAATGATGTTTTGCTGAGGACGGGGGCGCAAGGCAGTCACTGGTGGCTCTGGTTGTCAGTAGCTCTGCAGCAAGCATGGGTATCCCCACTGCCATCAGTTTCTGTGTGTATGCAATGCAACCTGCAGATATAGCATATGTGAATACCCAACAACCCCATCATCGTCTCCGGAATCCCTACCTGCCCTGCACCTGTGGTCCACAAAGAATTGGATGCCAATGCAATTCTGTCTTCTAGTGCCTGCCAACGTGCTGCTGCTTGCCTCCTAAACGCTTTGAGCTGGGGGCCAGCCAGGTTGGTAGGCGCGAACGATTGCCGCTGTTGGCGAAACGCAAGCAACACAGCGTCTACGACGCGTCCACTGGTACTGGCCGGCAATTGTCTTGATGCACAGGCTGCCATGGGTGCACACTCTGCTGTCGTAGAAAGTGTCTGCTGTGTACATGGCCAAGCCCTGTGTGACAAAGGGGTTTTGTGTATAGTCCGTGGACGTGTGCTGCCTATGGAGATATGGTGGTCTATAAACTTACCGTGTGGCTGGTTTCAACCTACTGCTGTTGGTGATGGCGCCAGATAATCGCTGGGCTGCCCGCCTCATATTGCTCCACCCTTTGCAGGGGGCAACTGAATGGGATTAAATTGGATGAATGGGATGAAATATGATGGTATTGATGGGATATTTGTTTTATCATTACTGCAGAACCCCAGTGCACTGGGGTTTGTTTTCGTTTGCCCCCAACTTGGAAAATATCCCAAACTCCCAGCCAACACACAGACCACATACATGACACACAGCAGCAAGTATCAAGCATCACATACAGCACCAAGTACACCACCACATACCTGATACCTGATCACAACAACGCACGATTGCATTGCAAGTTTCCAAAAGCAACCTACACACCATGGTGACGATTGAGGAAGTAAAAAAGATGAAAGTGGCGGTACGGATGGTGTACAGGATGACGATACGTGGTGTGCTGCAAGCATCGATTATGCCACACCAACACAGGAGCTCAAGGAGGAACTCACAAAGCTTGGATTGCCAACAGATGGTCTCAAAAAGGAACTCATGGAGCGTTTGGAAGCAGCCATTGCTGCACCACCAACAGCACCACAGGCCACACCTGCAGCACAACCAGCCACAGCGACACCCGCCAAACAGCCCACACCGCAGCAGGTGATGTTGCAGCAGGGAAAGACAGCTAAAGGGTGCATTTCCTAAGGTATAACATATCACCCACACATCACAGGCGGCCCCAGCTGCAGTCACAAACACCCTGACTGAGGAAGAAAAGCGCAAGATCCGTGCAGCCAAATTTGGCACCACTCACCTTCCAGAAGCAGAAAAGAAAAAGCTACGTGCGGAACGCTTTGGCAACGCCACCACCAACACAGCCGCAAGCGCAAAGCCCAGTAGTGCAGCACAGGGGGCAGCCAAGCCTGTGTGGAAGCCGGCTGGGGTGGGGAAGCCAGCAGAGGCACCCAGGTTTATCCCACTCAGCAAGGTGTCAGTGGGTGGTGTGCACCGGGGTGTTTTGCATGTGTGTTTTACATGTGTCGTTCCTATGTGGCCCATCCATCATGCGTGCAATCACATCACATCGCATCATCATGCAATCCCACAATGCACGTGACATCTAAACAACACACATAAATAGGCCATGTCTATGGAAGAGCTTGAGCGCCGAAAGCAACGTGCAGCCAAATTCGGCACGGCACCCCCCACCAAGGAAGAAGAAGATGCTGCCAAGCGACTTGCACGAGCAATAAAGTATGGAACGCTGGATGAGGCAACAAAGAGGGCCATTCGCATGCAGCGATTCAATGAGGGGAAGAAAGAAGATGCAGGGGGGAAATCGGAAAAGCGAGGGGAGAATGCACCCCCAGCGAAAAAGGTAGGTGCTGTTGTGTGTGAAATGTTTGTTGTGCTGCGCTCGTACGTGTGTGCTCTGCACACATGTGTATGCGTATATGCCACATATGGTTGGTGGTTTTCACCTACGTGCTGTCTTTTGCACAGATGCGATCAGCAGCACAGGCAGCACGATGAGTGTGTGTGTTGTAAATGTAGAAAAACAACAGAAACACGACATGCGTGTGTGTTCACAACACAAAGTGTGCATAAGGATCTTGATTTGTTACCCGTGTATAGAAATTGGAGGTGTCTGTGGAGAAAAAACGCACAGAATGAGAAAAAACCATACACAAGAAACGCACACATGGGGTGTGTTTCAGAAAACACACACATGTTGCATTCTTTGAGTATGCACTTTCTTGTGGGATCTTGTGTAAATGCAACACCGCCCGCATGTGGAATTGTATATAGAGCAACATATCCACACATGCTGCCATGTGTATACACAAGCATGCCATTGGTGTGGATATAGCACCTCCAGCACACTCGTATATTTACTCGTACTCTGCCTGACTGATGACGTCATCAATTTTGAGAATCATTTTGCACACCTGCGTAGGTTGTTGTGGACAACAGTGTTGTGGACAATGGTGTTATGTTGTGGACAAGGGTGTTTTGCGTTGTTGTTGGGGATATGGTAAATATCACAAGATGTGTCAGATGTATACAGTGATCCCACGAGGTTGTATTGGTTGTGCAGGAGGTTGTATTGGTTGTGCAGATGTGTGCACCACAACACAATGCGCTGCAATGTGTCACATGTGTGGCTTACACATGCAGACCACATGTGTACAGTAACACAAAACATCAACATAAAACACCAAAAACACACCTGTGTTGCCAAAAACAGCTGCTCCTTCTTCCCTATCAGCGTCTCAAACACATTTTGTGCACGCATGTCAAATGTGCCCACATCATTGCAATCCACGCCCAGGTAGGGGTTGTTCTCCGACACCTGTTTTGCTTTGACTTCAGTCAACGCCTCAATGGGTTCTAAACCACTGTTTTCAGCCAGGGCAAGGGGGACTGCTTCCAGTGCCTCGGCAAAGGCCCTCATTGCATACTGTGTGTGAATGTAAAAAGGGGGGGTGGAGGGGGGGTTGTTTGTGAGGGGGGGAGATGTTTGTGAGGGGGGTTGTTTGTGAGGGGGGGGGATGTTTATGAAGAGGGTGATTGTAGCAAAAGTGTGTGTGTGGAAAGAGTGGTGTTTGTGAAAGAAAGCAAGGGTTATGCAAATGGCTACCAAACACAACCCAACAACACGTAAACACCACAACGCAGCCCTCTACCCTACCCCCCCCCTCCCTCACAACACACCTGCTCAGCACCCAGCTGTGCATCAGCGGCACCCTCCACAGCCAACGAACACGAAATCTCAGCTGCACCACCCCCATACACAATGCTATTGTCCCGCACAAGGTTGCGGGCCACGCACAGCGCATCATGCAGGGAGCGCTTGATCTCTTCAAGTATCATCTTATTGCCACCTCGCACAAAAATAGTGACTGCTGAGAGCTTGGGGCACCCCTCAATCACCAGCATGCGGTCGCGGGTGGTGCCAAAACCAACCTGTGACAGTGGGGGAGGGGAGGAGAGGGGGGTTGGGGAGAGGGGGGTTGGGGAGCGTGGGGTACCGTGTGTGCACATGGTGTTGGGGAGAGGAGGGGGTGGGTGGGTATTATCCTATATTTACATTTCATATGTATACAATGATGTATACCCACTCATGTATACACAATCCTATGTACACATACGAGGGACCCGTATGTGCACCGTACACACACCCAACACACACATATTCAACTCCCACATCAACCCCCCCCCACACACAACTCACCCCCCCACACACACACACCTCACGCACGCTCCCAGCAGTCCCCAACTTATCGGGGCTCAACTCCGAAAACCGAGGCACAATGCGGGCCCCTGTTGCCATCGCCAGGAGCTCAATTTCGGGGCCCCCCACCCACCGCACTGCATTGAGCCCCGCAGCATGCAGCAGGTGATTGGCCTCGTCATCAAAACCCCACTGACATATGATGAGGGTGGCACCACAGTCTTTGCATCGTTGCACCATGTCCCTAAAGTACTCTTTTTCGGCGGTGCGTAGGGTTTCAAATTTTTCTACAGTATCAATGTCCACCTGTGACAGGGGGGGGGGGGGATTGTGTGTGCGGGGAGGGAATTGTGTGTGCGGGGGGGGGGGTATGTTGTTGTGTAGGGGTTGGAGGGCAATGTGTGTGCAAGAGGAGTAGGTTTCAGCAACTTATGTTTTGTAGATAGTAGGAACATTCACACACCATTCACATCCACCCACCCAATCACCCACCCAATCACCTTGTGTTTGGTCTTGGGTTTGGGTGGCTCAAATGGGCAAGTCAAAATAGCAACCTTGGCATTGGTCAACGCCTTGGCCATTTGTGGGTGACTGAAATCCTTATCCAGTACCAACCCATCGACCAACTTGGCATCTTCTAATTGACCACCAATCTTGCCATCCACACGCACAAGTTCCAGGTTGACATCACGGCGCTCGAGATCTGCAACGGATACGACTGCTTGGACACACATTTCTGCCATTGCACGCTTGTGGCGCCCAACACTGGGGGGGGGAAGGAGGTGATGTGATGCACGTCGATGATGATGGATCACGTGTGATGAGACCCACACATCCCACCCAATCACAAGTCACCCAATTGCTCCACCACACAACCCCACTGCACAACTCCAAAGCAACACTTACATCTTGGATGAGAGTGTCGTCATGCATGTTTGCACAAGAGGCTCGAGGTTGTCTTTTGAAAACTCAAAGGACGCTGCAATCTTCTCCAGGTTGGCAATGGCCACCTTGCATGCTGCTTCATAACCCTCTGCCACACGCAATGGGTGAATACCTCTATCCAACAGCTTTTCCGCCTGTAAGTTGGTGTTTTTGTAAATTGGTGGGATATGAATCATCATCATCATCATCATTGAACCATTCCTCGGCCGCTCACCAAAGAGTATGGCATCCCATCATCCCCCTCACCTGTTCGAGTAATGCACCAGCCATCACAACAACACCCGTTGTGCCATCGCCAATCTCATTGTCCTGGCTCTTGGAGAGCTCTACCAACAAGCGGCCGATTTGGTTTTCCACCTCCATTTGTTCCAAGATGGTGGCGCCATCGTTGGCTATTTGGTGTAGGGGATATTGATGTTATTGGTGATGTTGATGTCATAGATGACATTGTATGACATGGCAAACATACGACAACATACTTATTGTGACATCGCCATCAGGCGACTGCAGCATCTTGTCCATTCCCTTGGGTCCCAAAGAAGAGCGCAAGATGCGTGCCACAGCCTTTGCTGCCGCAATGTTGGCCTTTTGTGCATCGAGGCCCTTGACTCGCTGCTTCTTGTCTTGCTCCTGTGGAGGTATGATGACGATGGTCACAGATGGCTCGAGATCTGCCACCGTGGGGCAGCAGCACCTCCATCCAACCTTGATAATGATATATGGCCGACCAAATTCATCAAATGCGAGAGACATGGCTGTCTATGGTGCAGCTGCCTCGCTGCAAGAGTTCGCTGATCCTTTCTGCAGTCACGCTTGATGGTGAGGGAAAACGGCTGCTGGAGGACGTTTGCAGTGCAGATCAGACACTTTTACGATTGTATGTTGAATGAATGGTGGTGGTATGAAACAGCCATCCATCATGCTGCAGTTTTTGCAGCACCGGTGTGTTGCTTATTTTTTCTTGATGCACATGCATGGGCACACACACACGCACAGCAACATAGGATACCTCATACATAGTGAAATCCTCATCAAAGTTCCCTCTGAAAACAACGACGATCAAACAACATCCCATCAGATGCACCCCTAGAAAACCACAGCAGCAACCATCATGGATTTTGGTCGTGTAGTGTGTGTCCTCGTAGCAACTAGATCGGGGCAAGTCATATATGAACGATTCTACATACGGTTGAGTGAAGCAGAAAAGGCAGACATCAGGCTCGGTCTGGATGCAGTATCCGAACACTGGTTGGAGGACACTCCAGAGGAGGCAGAGCGCATAGGACGATACAGGTAGGGAGATGTGGGGTAGCACCGCCCCTGTAAATGTGCAGGACACCACCATCACCAGTATGTTCTCCACAGGGCTGGGACGGTGGTGTTTGTGCCCACCCAAGACGTTGTGTTTTACGCATTGGGTACAGGCGAATATGAAGAATTGGCATGTATGTGCTGCTGGCAGATGTGACATTGTTGTGGCATTTGGTTATATGACCTGTGCCCATTGAAAACCATACCCCATCTCAATCTCCCCACCACATCCACACCCACCACAGTGAGTCAGTTGCTATCATCCATCATACATGGCCTCAAGGAATCACTTAAAGTACCATTGACAGAGCGTAATTTAGTGGACAAGTACAGCAAGATGCTGCTGGTGGTGGATGAGGTGGTCAATGAGGGGATTATTGATCAAATCAACCCAGCAAAGATCGTGGCTGGCACCAACCTCGACATGCGCAAGTGATAGGGATATGAGTGGAAATGGTTGTCAATGCAGACCAACTCATCATCCTCATGACAGTGGTCACAACGTTGTCATCGCAATGTTGTCGCGACAATGGTGTTACATCCCCAAAACAATCTGCGTGCTTTATGTGTCATGTTGTTTGTATCCAACAATGATGATGATGATGTCAATAATGATGGTAACTGCACACACACACGTGCGCTTTCATCACTGCCATGTACGCACACTCTCCCATGTGATGATGGGGTGTTGGGTCCATGAATCCCCTCACGATCATCTCATCATGCCAGCGACTTGGAGCTCTTGGTTTTCACAGTAATGGGAAACTTCACCTTGGCCTCGATGCCCTTGATCAACGAAATTGCTTCTTCCACTGTTGGTGCAGTCACCATGACTTCACAAATCCACGTCGGCATCCCATCTGCTGGACCAGTCACCTGTGTGTATCGGTGTGTATATGGGTGCGTATGGGTGTGTTATCAGCATTTTTTACCTCGAGCTTCAGCATACACTTCACCACAAAACACCACACAACACACCACCAACAACACCCAACACACCTTGCCGCCCTTCTCCACCAGTGGTCGTGCATACAGCACTTGTGGATGTTCCTTCCACTCATCCAAATAATTCGTGTGCTCCACAATACCAGACACAGGCGCATTCATACTATACTCTGCCAAGCACATCAGCGGTGCCGGTGCAGTGGGGGGGCGGGATGGGATCCCTGCACTGAGTAGTAGTTGCTCCTCGACCATGTCCACACCCCACACCAGGAGGTTGATGTTTCGAACAGGCCCCCCCCCCATGCGGCAGTTGACTTCAATGAGACGGGGGCCCCTGGAGGTGTATTTGCATTCCACGTGGAACACACCTATGGTGAAGCCCAGTGCCTGGGAGTGTGGGGGTGTTTGTGAGGCGGTGTGAGAGGCGGGAAGTGTGGATGTATGTGTGAGGGGGTGTGCATGTGTTTGTGTGGGAGTATGGATGTTTATTCACACCACACAACAACCCTCAACCACCCCCACCACCCCAACACCAACCCACCCCTATACCCACCCACTCATCATCCACAAATACCTGCACAGAGCGCACAGACAGGTCAAGCAGCTCCTTCTGCTGGTATTTGGGGAGAATGGAAGGCGCATTGCTGCCAGTTTCATTAAAGTATGGTTCAATAGTGGGCCAATTGTCACTCACTGCACCATACACAGCAACACCCTCACTCATGATCACATCCACATCAACCTGTGTGTGGTGGTGGTGGTGGTGATGCATGGGAAGGGGATGTACATACACCAACACACACAATATACAATACATTCACACAAAATACATACATACTACACATTACATTCACACACACAATACACACACTATGTATATACACACACAATGTATCCACCCCCCCCCCACACACACCCTACCTCTGCACCATCAAGGTACTCCTCCATCATCACCTCAAGCCTGATCCACCCCCCTGCGTTCCCCTGTGCTGACTCAGCACCCCCCTCAGCTTCATCATCACTCGCAGCCTGTTCCAGTGCACCAGCAACCACACGCGCGCCACTCAATTCCTTGATCACCTATGGAGGGAGAAAATGAGAGGGGATGATAAAGGGGCGATATACTGGGGGTAGGGAACATAAGGGAGCGGAGGAAATAAAGGAGAGGGGGGAATAAACAGGAGCAGTGATGTACCACCACCATCATATAGATAATGACGCATGCACCACTCCACACACACACACATACCCCATCTCCCCCCACACCATCCCCCCCCATCCCACACACACCGCGCGATACCCCCGCTTCAACCCATCCACATCATCCACACGCTGCACACCAATAGACGCGGCACCAAAGATGGGCTTGATCACAGCAGGAAACCCCACATGTGCAGCTGCAGCATCAAGCTGCTCTTCAGAGGTGATGAGGTAGTTTTTAGGGGTGGGCAATCCTGCTTCTTGCATGCACTGTCTGGTTGCGAATTTGTCACGAGCTGCATCGACTGCTGCCGGTGTCGGGCCTGGGGATGGGGGGGGAGGGGGGGGGGGGTGTGGGGGGGGGAAGTGTATGGGGTACATGTATCAGTACTTTGTTGTGTGTACAAGTTGTGTGTACAAGGCATGTATTTCGACATGATTGCAGCAATAAAAGTGATGACAATGATGATGTGTATGATGATATGTACAGCCAACAAGCAGAAAACCACACAGAAGAAGAAGAAGAAGAAGAAGAAGATGATGATGATGACAATACCAACAACAATAACAACAGCAGAGCTGGTGTACCTGGTAGACCAAATTCTTCAGTCAGACGTGCAATAAGAGGTTGTGCTATTTCACAAAATGACAATATGCCATCCAACTCACCCAACTCCTTCTTCACCTGTGCGTGTGTGGGGGGGGGGATGAGTGCGTATGTGTGGGTATGAGAGTGTGTGTATGAGTGTGTGTGTGTGTGTGTGTCTGTGTTGTGTGAGGTACAACATGCAGTTGTTTGTATTGTGTTTGTGTTGTGTGAGGGAAACCCCCGCACCCCTACATGCAAAATATCACCCCTCAAGCAATCCCCCCTCCACCCCTCAAGCAATCATCCCTCCACCCCACACAAGGGATCATCCCTTGGACCCTTCACCCCTCAAGAAATCCCCGATCACCTTTTGTATAGCTTCCACACAGCGTTCAAACACAGTCTCCCCATCAGTGAAATCTATGCCTATGAATTTCTCAGCAATGCCCTCAGTGACCAGTGTCTGACTCCAACTGTCAGGGCCTGTGAAAATAAGGTTAGGGGACATGTGGGTGTGGGTGGGTGTGGGTGGGTCAACTTGTGGGTGGGTGGGTGGATGTGGGGACGTGTGTGACATGGACAAGGGGTGTGTGTGACATGGATACCCACAATGCAATGCACTCAATCCCCCCATATACAATCCCCCCTTCCCACTACCCCCCCACATACAAACACAAACAGCAACATACCATCAATGATCACGCTTCGCACGCCAAGCTCCTTTGCCTTTTCAAACACGAACCGCTTGCCACTATACCCCGCCGTCACAAACACGATCACCGCCCCCCTCAACACATGTCTACGCAGCTTTGCACCCTCCAGCGTGCGGCTTCCCACCTTTTCCGCGGGCATGCTGTTGAGCAGGTTGAGGGTGGGGGACAGGGGGGTGTTTCGGAGGATGGCGGCACGTTCATCAAGGGAGAGAGCCTTGGGGAGGGAGCCGATGATGGCCTCTGAGAGGAAGTTTTGCTTGGCTGATGTTGCGAGGTCTGCATTTTCAAAGGTACTGGGGAAACGTTCCTTGCCTGCCCTTCGCCTGTTGTTTTTTTGGGGGGGGAGATGGGGGAGGGTGTGGGAGGGGGAAGGGGAGGGCGTGTGGACGGGAGGGTGGGGGGGGGCAGGGGGGGGGGAAAAGCGATGTGAACGTATTGTACATTGTTGTTGGTGGTGTGGGTGATGATGGTATTCTCAACACAGATAAAAAGTATGACATGATCTATCCAGAAAATGTCCCTATGCACATGTCCTACCTGTGGGGGTCTAGTTCATAATCAGCAGCCAATCGTCCATCTGACAGCAATGATCCCACCTGGTTGTGTGTGTGTGTGTGTGTGTGTGTGTGTGTGTGTGTGTGTTGTGTGACTGAATAGACAGCAATAACATGTACGAGACGGTTGATGAGCAGACAATGCGTTTGTGTCTTCGACCTTAGTATCAACAACATTCCTCAAAAAACCACCTCAACGACAACCTCAACACGACAACCTCTATACAACCACCTCAACGACAACCTCAACATGACAACCTCACCGACCACACCTTGGCAGACCCTGGGAGGGATGGTCCATTGCGTACATCAAATCGCTCAAAGCTCTGTGCAAGACCATCAATGCTGTTGTTGTTCGCCTCATTCAAGCAGGGAAAGCTAAATGTATCATCCTGCAGCTGTGGTGCTGTTGTTGGTGCAGCTGCAGCAGTGCTGCCCTTGCTGCTGAGGGCAGATGTGAGGGCAGAGCGCATAATGCCTGTGTGGGTGGATGGCAGTGGATGGGTGGGCAGTGAGTTAGAAACGGCATTGCGAGAGGTATCAGGTATTGATCTATAATAAGATGATGTGTGATGGAGAGCAATACGTGCATTTGCTGAAAGAGAGGGACGAACCCTACATGCGGAATGGTGCAGAACGAAACTGGCGCGTTGTGTTTTCGTGGTGAACTGATGCAGATCAGGACTGCTTTGAATAAAATGTCGACCAGATGGCTAGCATGCGTACCTAGGGTGTGCTTGGATCGTGCTTTACAACAATGATGGTGTTCTCCTGGATGGGCAGAAACAACACCACAGCGTGTTTATATTGATTTGGAGAGGGACTATGTGTTTTCTTGATTGATGGGAGAGGTTATGGAAAATGATCAAGGGTTTAGAAGAGAAAAAACAGAACACTGTCAGGTGCACCCCCACTCAGCTCTGACCGAGCGCTGATGGTTCCTGCAAGCATAATACTATTGGTTAATGTCACACAAATCGTCAGCATCACCTGCAAAAAACACACAAGCAGCTCGCGTGAAAAACACACACCACCCACGGTGGTGTACGCACTCCCACTAGGGCACAACAGCATGCATGCAGCATCATCAGCAGGGCTATTGTCAAACATGCATCAACCAAACATTTGATGCAAACAGGTGTACCACCAAATCCCACCCAATCACCACAGACACAAACGCTTGTAGACCTACACCACCTTGTACACACGTTGCCTTGTGTGGTACCAACCTCTCTTTCAAAACGCACGGACCACAGTCCCACTACTCACTTCAGCTAACAAACACAAATCACACATCTAACATTTTGTTTTTCTTCCCAACAAGGAATTTTTATGGATGAGAGAACACAGGAAACATGCGGAGCAGACACAAAAACAACAACACAGGAAGATTCTAAGAGAAAAACAGCAACATGTCATAATGTGCCCCTTGATAATGCAGGGGGCCATGGTCGTCTACCTCATGGTTTTCTCTCACACAACACACAGCAGCGTCATCAACACACAGCAGCGCCAGCACACAGCAGCGTCAGCACCATTGCGCATTGATAGTCAATCATGGTGCACAACACCACGTGATGATGTCAGCACAGAAGAATAATGTCACACACAAAGACACACACAAACACACACAAGAATGTCACACACACACAGCAGGAATGTCACACACACAGCAGAAATGCCGCTGCATGGCCCAAGGTAGTTATTTCCTCCCCTTGATTTTCATAATGTGAGTACGGTGTCCCTCTTCAAGTCTTCACTCTTAGTCTTTTCCTTTTTTTCATATATATTCTGTCATGATGATATCCGTGTCATCATGATATTCTTGTCATGATGATATCCGTGTCATCATGATATACGTGTCATCATGACGAAAGCAGTCTTGATGGATGTACCGATTGTTGTATGCACTGTTGCACGTACTCGAACGAGTGAGGTTTCGAAAAGGACCACAGCAGGGTCATCTGATGAAGGTCCTTTGTTGTGCTTGGGGTGGCGTGGATCTCCTTTGTTGTGCTTGCATCCCAATATCGTCATGATGAATCCACCAATACAATGAAGATGGTCATGCAAGTATCCATTGTACGACCATCAGGCTGTCAGTAGCTGTACCACCATTGATGCAGTACACCAGTTGATGCAGTGACTCATCAGGCTGTCATTAGCTTGCCAAACGCTGTCAAGTCCATGCGTGTGTCCCCAATGATGATTGTCTCGTCGTCCAAAAACATAGGTCCAAAAACATACGGTCCAAAAACACACGTCCTGGTCTTTTTTTATATGACAGGGGCTGCTAGATTTTTTGTGTGGTCCAAACGTCATTGTGGTGATCATCTTACTATGAACGTCATTGTGGTGATCATCATACTATGAACAATATTTGTCAGTGCATGCCCCATGCATTGTCATTTTGAACTCACCCCATGTATGGATACATGAATCCACATATGTAAGTGAATATTTGCCATTTACACCCCTGGTCAACCGTGCAACTGCCCTGGTCAACCGTGCAACTGCCCTGGTCAACCGTGCAACTGCCCTGGTCAACCATGCGACTGGTCAACCATGCGACTGGTCAACCATGCAACTGGTCAACCATGCGACCGGTCAACCATGCGACCGGTCAACCATGTAACCCACCAGGGCTACTGGGCACACCCCCACCTGCATGCTGCTGTTGCTGCTGCATATATTGCTGCTGCTGCTGCATGTGATGTTGTGGTTGCATGTCCCCCACATCCTTGACTGCAGCCCCCCTCATCTTTGCAATGTACCCTTCCACCAGCTGCACCACACTGCCCAGGGCAGGGCTCCCCTCTGCATATCCAGTCAATTTTTCCAACGCGAGAGGCCATGCGGGTGTGATGCCTGCCACTTTGCGACATGCAGTCAATAGGGCGGCTGCAACGAGAGAGGGGGGGTAGTCGAGGAGGGGGGCCTCACCTAAGAGCACCCGGCACAGCACAAGGGATTCACCTGGGGGGGAGGGGGGAGGGGGTTATGGTGGGGGGTGTTGTCATGGGTTGTGTGTGCGTGTGTTGGCATGGGGTGTGTGTTGGCATGGGGGAAGATGGTGGTGTTGCATTGATGTGTATGCTGTGTTGACTAATGCACTATGTTGACTAATGCACTATGTTAACTATTGTACTGTGCTCTCCCTCACCTCCTCTATATATACACACACCCCCCACACCCCACACACACCCCACACACACCTGCAACACTCATAACAGCATGTTGATCTGTATACGCAGCCCCCAGTGGCTGCTGCAACCCAAGTCTCTCACAATACACCTGTAGGCAATGCAACCAGCTCACCACACCCAAATCCCCCCCCAACAGTGCCAGGATTTCGTTTTGGGTGGATTCAACAGTGGACAGGGGGACGTGAAGGGTTTCTTCTATAGCAGCAGCAGAGGGGAAGAGCTGGGGGGCACCTAGGTGTGTTTGGGGGGGGGGGGGGGGTTTTTGGGGGGGTATACGGGGGAGGGGGGAGGGAGATAGGGGTTAGGGGGAGATATGAGATAATACACATTCAGGTACACACATGATATACATTCAAGTGTACATTCAACATACACATCACACACCACCAACACACCACACACCATCAGCAACATACACCACACACACAAACACCCCCACACCTGTAGCCTGTGCCACTCTATTCAACTCCGACGCCGACAACAACAAGCAACACGATACCACCAAATACATCATCTGGTCACTACACGACAACCCCCTCGCCATAGCCAAGTCCAACACACCCAGGGCATGATGAACGGCAGCTTCAGTCAGACCAAAGGCCGATGCATAGTTCCATAGGAGGTGTAGCCATGTCTGACGGAAGACCAGGTAGTTGTGGGGGAGCTGTGAGGAAGCTACATGGAGTGTGTCGACGGTGTGTTGGAGAGAGGTGAGGGTGTCGGCACAGCGGTGGGCGAGGGCTTCGTCATCGGCGAGAAGGACGGGGTGGGGGGTGGGGGGGAGCATTTGTGCACGACTGTGTGGTTTGGGTGAGGGTGGGTGGGGTGTTGGGACGAGCCATGAGGAGAAGCTGAGGGGAATGGGTGAGATGTATGGTTGTTCTGAAACATGTAGTGTGGAAAAGACAGATACACACACACACATAGAACACAGAAACACACACACAGACACACACACACACATACATGCACACAGTTATACACACACATACACAGATACACTCTCACTCACACACATACACCCCCCCCTTGTTGGGTCAAATAACAAAAACAAAAAATAAAATAAAACAACATAAAACAAAATAAAACAAAATAAAACAAAATAAATCACACACACATTCATCCCCCCCCCCCCTCCTCACAAAACACCCACATACCGCCCCAATTGACTCAGGCGTTCATACTCGGCTGACCCAAACCACTCGAGTAAGGGCAGCATGGACCCCTCCACCCTCCAATAGCTATCCACTTCATTGATCACCAGCGGACACCCGTGTCCAGTCAGCAATGAAGTGAGTGCCTCTTTAATTTGAGCGTAGGCGTAATCACGCCCGGGCTTGCGTCTTGTGATGACAAGTGCCACACGCATGCGCACCATCTGTCGTGTGTGGGGTGGGGGGGGGGAGGGGGGGAGGTGAGCAGGGAATGGGTGAGTGGTTGGGATGTAGCGTGGGTGGGGGTGTGGGAGATGTAGGATATTGCATACACGCAATATGCACTTGTGCACACAAGCATACCATCAAACACACACCAAACACACACACACAAAACACCACCCACCTTGTTCCCCTCTCGTAAGCTCCTGTCCTTCAACTCCCCCAACCACCGCCACACACTACACACCGCCGCCCCCACCGTAAACACATTCGTTGAATACTCCACCGAATTTGTGGTTGGATTTTGATGTACCAACAGCCGAAAGTGTCCCTGACGCCATGCTGAGGTGAACAAACCCACAGCACGCGCCTGTGCCCACACCACCCCCGATCGAAACAGCGTCCCCACCACGACGTTGTAGACCACACCATCTGGTCGGCACTGGGCGGTACGCATGTCTTCAAAAACAACACTCGCTCGTTGCCATTGACCACCCATGTCGAGGGCATGGAGGAGGGCCCCATAGGTGACGGCATCTGGTTTGCAGTTGCGTTGTTGCATTTGGTCGAACAATTCGAGTGCTTTTTCCCATTGACCACCTTGAGTATGAGTGGGGGGTGATTCGTGGGAGTGCATTGGGGGGGTATTGGGGGGGTGATGGTCAAACATGTGGGGGTCAAACACGTGGGGGTCAACCAATATGAGGAAAATTTGCGTGCGACACGACACCCCCGCGCTTTCCACAACACACCCCCACTCACCACGATACACACACCCACTCTCCACAACACCCCCCCACTCTCCACAAGGCACCCCCTCCTCCCCACAACACACCCCCAATCCTCCACAACACCCCTTCGTCCCCACACACCTTGAGCACATGCAGCAATCAGCGCATTATACGTGACCACATTGGGCTTGCACCCCTCTGCATGCATATCATCAAACAGCTGCAGTGCCAGCTCCCACCTACTTGCCTTTTCACATGCACTAATCAAGGAGCTATACGTAATCACATTTCGCTCACATTTTCGTGCCACCATGTCATGAAACACCTCCATGGCCTTGTCTAGCTTTCCGTTTTTACCATACGCGCTTATGAGGGCGGTGTAGGTGGTGGCAGTGGGGGTGAGACCAGCGTCGAGCATGCGTTGGTACACACGCACTGCCTCAGAGGCTTGGCCACTCATGTTGCAGGCTATGATGACTGTGTTGAAGGTGCGTATCTCTGCCTCAATACCCTGTGTGGTTTTTTAGGGGGGTGTTGTGTGGGTGGGTGGGTGGGGTGTGAGAGCTGGATGGAGGGTGGGGAACTCTTGGGTGGTTGTGTATTGGGTCAAGTTGACACATAATGTGATCACACCTTGACATCATCATCACAACCATATAGGACAACACAATGCTGATGCAAGCAACCCACAATATGATCACAACCATGTAGGACAATACAATGCTGATGCAAAACATCTTTTAACAGACACACCCAAACACTCCAAAACACCCACACCCCACCCTCTCACACCCCACCCATTCCCACACCCCACCCTCTCAAACCCATTCCCTCACCCCACACCCTCTCACACCTGTTGCTCCAGGGTATCCAGCACTGCAATTGCCTCCTGCCACTGCCCAGTCTTGCCATACACATCAATCAGAGTGTTGTATGTCACCACATTTGGTGTGCATCCCTCTGCGAGCATCTGTTGATATACATCAATTGCCAGGTCCAACTCATTTGCCTGTGTGTGGGGGGGGGAGAGGGGGGAGGTGTGTGTGTGTGTGAGAGAGGGAGGAATTGAGGTGGGTACATGTTGTGAGGGTGAATGTGGTTGGTAATCAAGAATACAAAACTCTCTCTCACTCACACACACACACACACACACAACACAAGCACAAACACACCACCACCTCCTCTCACAGTACCTTGATACACACGTTCATCAGCGCACTATACGTATGCACATTACACCGAATCCCCCTCGATCGCATCTCTGCCACCAGCTCCAGCGCCCTCCTCAGGTACTGATGGGACCCACATTGGGCAATCATGGTGGTATAGGTAAATACGTCTGCGAGGGCGTATAAATCATTGTGTTCATCAAGGGAACGTATCCAGTCAAATATTTCCATGCTACGTTTGACCAAGCCCACTTTGGCCAATTCCTGTTATTTTGGGGGGGGATGTATAAGGATGGTGTAGGGAGGGTGTGTTTTGAGTGTGCTTTGAGTGTGTTTTGAAGGGTGCAGACATGGGTGTTGGTGGTTTTGTACGTGGATGTGTGTGCATGGTCCACACCCACAACACGCACACACACACACACACCACACACACACACACCACACATACAACACCACCCACATACAACACCACCCACATACACACCACCCACCCACAACACACCTTGAGCAGCGCAGCCAGTGCCCCAGCATCCAAGTACTGCAACCCATGTCTGACAGCTTCCACAGCAGATTCCTCAGGTGCCAGGTCCTTGATTTGCTTACACAACTCCTCCACTGAGACATCCATGAAGCGATTATCCTCTGCCTCACCCAGCTTTTGACCTCGCTCCACTTGTGTGACCTGTGGGGGTGGGGGGTGGGATATGTGTGTGGGGTATGTGTGTAGTGTTGTGAGTGGGGTGGGTGGGTTGTGTGGGTGTGAAAAGTGGGCAGAAAGACACGTATTGATGGTGTATACAGAGTGGTGAACTGTGAGAAAACAAGGACACCAAAGATGACTGTGTGTGTTTGGAAGGCACACACCACATGCGCACACCAACCCTTTTTCCCCACCAAACCCCCTCCAACCCCTCGCCACCCCCTCCCCCATACCCGTTGCCACATGCGTCGATAGTTGCCACGCCCCCCCCGTCCTGCATCCCCACCAGCACCCCCTCCCGGTCCCACACGACCACGCCCCCCAGCATAGCGGCCGCCACCCGGTGCCCCCCCACGGCGCCCACTGCCACGACCGCGACCATGGCTGGGAGATGCACGTCCACCATAGCCACTCCCACCTGGTGGAGGCAAAAATCATGGTGTCATGCACGCCAACCCCCATCAACACCTCGTTCAACCAACTACCGACACCCATGCCCTATTCCACATGCTCTGCCCTGCACACCGATCCACATCCATTCCGAGACGGCAGATGCAATGGCAGTATCCATATCAGCGTACCTGTGCGGTCAGTGCCGGGGCTGAGAGCGTCTTCAGGTCCAGAAGAGCGTGCAGCTTGGATCGTGTCACAGGCCGGCTGTGGCGAAGCAGGGGGGTCTAGCTCCACATTGGACAGCATGTCCTGCAGGGCATTGATGTCTGCCTTGGTATCGTCTTTGATGGGCGAGGCATGGAGCCCGTTGCGTGAGCTGGAAGGGCTTGGCGAGGCATGCTGTTGCTGCGGTGAGCGTATTCCAGGTGTAGGAGGGCCACCAGCGGACGCGCCTTCTGATAATCCGCCATGACGCTCCATCACGTCCCGATTTGGTTGGGTTTGAGGATGTGGCGCCGTCAGTCTACCCTGGTCATAGTGTGGCGATGGAATTTGTGCAGATGTGTCTGGTGTGTTGCCTTGGTGTGTTGTCTATAGATCTATGATCTGAGAGTTTTGATGCCTATAAAACTATGCTGCGGATTGAATCATCAGGTGGTTTTTATGTGTGTGGTTTTTGTTAAAGAGTAACTTATTTGGCGGGCTTGATGGGATGATGTGCTAGCACTCGATGGTGGAGCTGTGCATCAGTGTGTTGTGCATCGGTGTGTGTGCATGGTGGTATTGCATGGGGTATTGCAGATCATGGGCTGCACTGAAACATCACACGCACACGAGAGATGCAGGGCAGCGGCGTAGGTCTCTCAGCGCATTGTGTTGTGAGGTATGTTGTATTGGACCTCAAACAATTTCCATAAACAATTTCCATAAACAACCTCGACCATTCATGTGTGTATAGTATGTGTGTACGTAACGACCACACAGTACAACACAAACACACAAACATAATTGACTGCCGCACATCATCCTTTGACTGCACAACCACATTGTGCCGCGCAGTAATGTACATACATTAACTACCTATTAAACGGCTTGTCAACGCACTGAGAGAACGCCATGACAAGCACACTAGCGCAGCAGTTGGCATCAATTTCCCAAGCTGCAGCAACCACGCCAAAACACTTGCGGAGAGGCAAGGCGTCCCTGGTGCACGACTATGCAACTGCTGCCGATATATCTGTGGACGACGTGCATGCCGCTGCATTGCAAGGTGGGTGGGGTTGGGGGGGCACAACAGTGTTGCACATCATCGACACTGGCCACACCACAACAGCATTTGAGGAGCTACGCAGCGTGGCACCACAACTTGAAGCCTATCACAGCAGCCTGCTAAGCCGCAAAGCGCTTTCATTTGATCGAGGGACGCTCAACAGGACCGCCAATGAGGCGCTCGATCGACAGCTGCATGGCTGCATGGCGGCCATGACCGACCACTTTCTACACCCAGCTGCATTTGCATTCCTGGAGCTTCTCATACGCGTATACAAGTACGTGGTATTGATGTGGCATTGTTGCTCTGTCATCCATTTTCAACCATTCCCATAAACGCATCCATCACCGTCTGTACACGCTCGCACCATCACCATCACACACGGTGTACTCACCACACACCACAAACACCAGGGTGCATGTGTACAGCGTGGATGCATTCATTACCATGGCCCTACCCTACCATAACACCAACGAGTTTGTGCGAGTGGTGCAGCTGTGTGATTTGACCAGTCAACGCATGTGGGAATGGTTGACCCCCATGCAGCAGTCAGGGGCATCCCTACCACGGTATGTGGTTGGTGTGTGGTGTGGTGTGTGGTGTGGTGGGAGATTGATGGGTGATGTGGTGGGTGATGTGGTGGGTGTCAACATGCGCACATGTGCACACATGTGAAAAACACCCACACACGCTCACCTATATCACAGGGCTACGCTTGTGCAGCGCTGTGTAGGTGATCGTGCATTGTTTGACCGTATCTGTCAGGCTGCGTTGACGGCTGGAACTGGTCAACATGTTGCACGTAGTATGGTGGGGCTGTATGCTGTGGTGGCATGTGAGCGACTGCAGAAGATTCAAAAGGTGCTTTTATTTTCTTTCTTTTTGGGGTGTGTGCCTGCTATCATCATGCGCATCCTCCTCCTCATCGCCATACCAGCACACCAACACACATACACACCATATCATCCTCACATAATCACACCATTGCCTCATCTCACATACCCTCATTCTCACACACCCTCATTCTCACATACCCTCATTCTCACATACCCTCATTCTCACATATCCTCATTCTCAACCAATCACACCCTCACACAATCTCACATAATCACACCCTCTCACAGGTGGATGAAGCCACTGTACAGCAGCTCCTCCCCTACCTCCTGGCTGGACTCGCACCCTCCGCTGCATTTGAACTATGCTGCGCAACAGCAATGGTGATTGCACAGCTTGCTAGTGTCGCTACATTGGGTGTGGATCTGTTGCAAGGTGTGTATTGTGGGGGTGTAGGATGGGGTGGGGGGGGTGGGAGGTGGGAAGGGGTGCTGCATCAAAAAAACACATGTGAATACGTACACATCTGTTTCCACACAACATACCCACACACAACATACCCACACACAACATACCCACACACAACATACCACCCACCGCACCACATACCCACCGCACAACATACCCACACACAACATACCCCCCCATCTCACAAAACAGCAATACAAGTAGAGTCAGTCAAAGCCAGTCAACGCCAACCAGCCCTCCTGCCCCACATGATGCTCCTCCTCGCACACCTCGCATCCACACAACCACACACACAACCACTCACACACACTGCATTCCACCTGCTCATCACAACCATACCCACCCCTGCTATGCTTGCTGCACTGGCGCCCCTATCTCAATCACCTGCTGCTCGACGATTTGTCGACCATGTAGTACATCGCGCAGTGGATGGCGCCGTTGACCAAAACGTTGACCATAACGTTGACCAACGTGAGGGCATTTCTGGTCATGCAGCGTACATGCAGGTGGTGGTTGAGTTGTTGCCACAGCTCTCTCAGGCAAGTGCAGGGGCATTGGCTGCACATGTGTTGTCTCAAGTGGCAGCGGGTGCACATGGGGATGGTGAGGTGCAGGCGACTGTGTTGAAACACATCGACATGCGATTTCCACAACAGGTGTGGGTTGGTGGGTGGTGTAGAGGGGGTATATGTGTGTGTCACAGCAGTCAAGGGTGTTGTTTGTGTATGCAATGGTGGACGACTTATATAACAAATACACCATGTGTGATTGTACACTACACATAGCAATACCAGTTATACACACACAAATTTTCTCTCACACACACATTTTCTCTCACACACACACACCTACACACACCAGGTGGATGCAGCAGTCAATGCTTACATGCCTTCCACCACGTCAGATACCCCCAACATGAACTCCCATGAAAACACCACCAACAACAACACGCCTCATGATGCTGGTGATGTAGCACAATGCCGTGCCCGTGTCCTCTCCTTTGTGAGTGGTGCCCTGGGCAATACAGGGAGAGCACCACTAGGACAGGGTGCAGGGACCATCATGATGGCACTGGAGTCACCAATAGCAGGCATTCGAGTACAAGCACTGGGGGCACTTGATGCTGCACTTGCTACACCTGCACCTACACCAACACAAGTCAATACAACACACGCCAATACAACACAAGCCAAGGAGAACAGCATAATGCACCCCACAGCAGCAGGGGAGTATGATGTGGCGCTCTTTCGAGAAGCAGTGATGCGACGGCTACATGACGACAGCATGGATGTGGTGCTTGCAGCACTGCAGTTGCGTCATATAGGCATGTTGCCGTCGTTGGTGTTGGCGGATGTGTTGGTGGGGGTGTGGGAGCGGTGCATACATGTATCGAGGTGGGCCAAGGCAAAGGCGATGAGGCAAACAGCAAGACAGGCTGCTGTGCAGGTGTGGTGGTGATGGTGGTAGTGGGGGTAGTAATTGCAGGCAATTTTGTGGTTGTCAGAGTGTGGGTGGTGTTTTGTGGCTGTTGGAGTAGGTGGTGTTTTGTGGTTGCTGTTGTTTTTGTTGTACTAGGTGTTGATGTTGTTGGAGTTATTGTTGGTATATCCCCAACTTTCTATCTCTCATTCCCCTCTCATTTCCTCCCCTCTCATTTCCTCCCCTCTCATTTCCTCCCCTCTCATTTCAGGCCATGGAGGTCATAGTCAGCACAGTTCTCCCCAGCCTCCCCTCCCATGCCGTTGACCAACACAATGCATTGACCATGTTGCTGCTTGATTCTCTGTGGGTGAGGTCATCACGTGATGTAAAGCTTGCACAACAGACTGTGCTGTTGGTGAGTCAAGTTGATCATCCTTTATTGCATGGTATGGTGTGTTGTTGTGCTGTACATGGTGTGTTGTTGTGCTGTACATGGTATGGTGTGTTGATGATAGATAGGGGGTATGGTGTGTTGCTGTAGTTGTTGTACGTGATGTGGTTGTTCTTCATGATGATAATGGTTGGGGTTGGAACCATGTGTTGTGTTCATTCACATGCCTTTTCTCACAAGTACACCTGCACGTACACATACACACACACTCCCTACACAACCCCATACACACACAGATATGACAGTGCACCCACCCCCCACCGCCCCACAACCGCCAACTCCACCCCAACGAAGGCGCACCCCACGCCGCACAGACCCCCCCACCCCCACCCCCCCACCCCACACCCCTGGTGTTTCCCTCGACCCACCTGCATTCAACAAGAGCATTATTGAGTGGCTTGCACAGCGCATTGCCACATCAGCCACAGCACGCACAGCGTGCATACAACTTGTGGGGGGGGCGCATGTGGGCATGCATGTAACACAGCGACCAGGTGGGTTGTTGCTATTGCTAGCTGTAGGTGAGGCTGCTTCTACCATGCCCACACCTCAACCTGCATTGCTGCGTGCCCTGGCTGCCTGTGCACCACATGTGTGTGGGCCCTTTCGGGGGGGGGCATCAACAGCGGGGGGGGCATTATCAGTGGGAACAGCAGCAGCAGTAGCAGAGGGAGGTGGTGTGGCATTGGACACCCCACTGTCAGATGTACTTGGTAGTGCTGCTGCTGCTGCTGCTGGTGCTGCTGGTGGTAGTGGTGGTGGGAAAGGTGGGAAAGGAGGAGATGATACAGCAACACAGCAGATGTTGGTGTGTGAAGCATGGTGTCGAGCGGTGTATGCTGTGTTGGCACAGCATGCACCGCGTGCACAGCGTATGGACCATGATGGTGAGGAGGGGAGTGAGGAGGAGGAGGGGGCAGTCACACAGGTGTGTGTGGGTGGGGGTGTGTATTGGCGCGTGTTGTGTGTACGCATGATGGGGAGTGTGTTTGTGTTGTGTGAATTGTGATGCATTGTTCGTGTCTATGTGGTACACAGCATTTCCCCCCTTATTGTATGGGGTCGTGTGTGGTTGAGGAGCGTATATATATAGCAAATAATACTCGTAGTGTGTGATTGAGGAGTATGTATACAAGTAGAGTGTATATAGGAGGAGTGTATATACAATAACAATAATCGCAGTTACTAAGCCAGCCTGCTCAAGCTGTCAATCTTGAGATATGCGTGCTACAGCTGCGAACAACAAAGGTGGATGCAGTCTGGCTGGTTGGGTGAGGGAAACACACACACACCTACTCTCTATAGGGAGGGTGTACTTGTTTCTCTTGTATATCCTTCTCGGTCCTTGGAAGCGTCTCTTATTATTATTATTGTTGTTGTTGTTGTTTTTATTTTCTCATATGTTTTTTTATTGTTGTTGTTGGTTGTTTGTGTTGTTGTTGGTTGTTTGTGTTGTGTGTTGCTTCGTTTTTTGTGTGTTTCCTCTGGTGTATGAGTGATGTGTGTGGTTGTATGTGTGATTGTGTTTGTGTGTGTGGTTGTGTTTGTGTGTCTACATGAGTCTCGGTGTATGTGTGCAGCAATGGTGGCACATTGACAGCACACACATACACCAAGACACATACAATTTCATCAGCAATCCACACGTACATCCTCACACACCACCCACACATATGTCAGGCACTGTGTACCCTCCATGCAGCACTCGTCATCACCCCCCCACCCATGCCGTCCCACCAACACACCCTCCAAGACACGCTCATACACGCGGCGGCAGCGCTCCAAGGGGGCGTGCTGAGCATGCTGTGCGAGGTCATGTTTCCCGCCACCGCTCATGATGCGCTTCATGCACCTGCCACACACAATTACCACCATTTTGATAACAATGCAAATCAACATGATGTGGTAGTGCAAGCATCTGCTGTTGGGCTGTTGGCGCATGCTGTGGATGTAGGATTGGTGGTTGTGGGTGAGCATGAGGAGCTGTTGTTGGTGGTGTTGCTGTGTGTTGCGTCGAGCCCACATCGTGTGGTTCGGGATGCTGCGCTTGGATTGGCAAAGGTATGGTGGTGGTGGTGGTGGTGGTGGTGTATGTAGTGGTTTGTTGTTGTTCTGTGTTGTGGTGTGTTGTTGTGTGTAGTGGTGTGTTGTTATGTGTAGTGTGTGTTGTTGTTATTGTTGTAATTGTATGCATCAACATGTGCACATGTGGGTGTTGGTGATGAGAAAATTTGTGTGTGACGTATGAATGATGTACATAATCACACATATTCACAGTTTGTATTTTCTGAGATACCCACACATACATGCACATGTGTACTCTTGTTGTTTCAATCACGCTCATGTTGCTACTGTATTATTGTTATTACATTTGTATTTCAAATGCTTGTGTAGTATGTCTGTTGTGTAGTATGAAACTGTTTCCCCCATACCTTTATGTTTCTTATGCATTATTATTTCACCATTATTATTTTACCATTATTATTTCACCAATATTATTTTACATTATTATACAACTGCTACGTCTACACACCTCGTGTTTCCCCAACCCTTCCACCACGCTCTCCCCACAACCACCACAGGCACTCACAAACACCCCCCCCCGCACCAAGAATGCAATCCTCTACACACTCGCCCATGCCCTCATCAACCCCCATGTAATTGAAGATGTCTTGCAAGATGGGAACGCTGTGCAGCGACGCCTTGTCACCAGTGCAACACACCCCAGTACAACACACCACCACACACCCCTGCATGCTTTGTCTGGTGCGCGAAAAGAGGCCCATGCAGTGGTGACCCCTGTGAAACAGCGGGGGAGCCGCAAGGGGCCCCGAGGAGGAAAACGTGGGAAAGCAGAGGGGATGGTGGGGCAAGGAGGGGGAGCGGAGGAGGATGCAATGGATGTGGATTATGTTGACGGGTATGATGATGATGATGATGATGATGATGATGATGATGTGGTGTGGTGGTTGCTTGTATGGTTTGCTGTGTAGAGCGGTGACAGCACATGTACCATACCAATACATGGATATCAATACTTCACATTGTCACCCTCATCATCACATCAATACACCATCACCCACCCACCCACCCACCCACCCGATACACAGGCTACACATACCCCCCACCGACATCACCACCATACAAGACACCCTCCTACATGCATGCAACACCACCCTCAACAACAACACCGGCGGGACCTGGCGGGGGCCCCTGTATGTATTTGCCATCACCCTCCTCACGCACCTACCCAAGCAGGGTCCCCGTGTGCTGTCTGCCTGCCATAGCGTACTCGTGCATGCCACCACACCCACTAACACCACCAACACCAACACCTCCACCACCAACAACAACACTGGGGGGCCCTTGAAGAGGGGCCCCTCGTCAGGGCCCCCCTCACCAGCTATAACAGCAGCAGCAGCAGTGGTGGTGGGTCAGGTGTGTGCGGAAAATGTAAAGGAGATGGATGAGGCGGCGCGTGGTGCGCTGGTGTCTTCGTTGCTGCATGTGTTGCGGTGTGCAGGTATGTGTGGGTGTTTTAATGGGATGGAGTGGATGGTGGTTTTGTTATCAGAGTATTTGTATGTGTGTGTGTGTGTACGTGTGCATGTGTGTATGTGTGCATGTGTGTATGTGTGTGTGTATATATATGCAAAATGTGTGGGTATTGAGGAAAACACAACCCTATTATTGACTTACATATGTTTGACTCATATGTTTGACTGATGGTGAACATTTCTTTTCAAAGTTCTCTGAACCCACATTGCATGATGTTGACCATGATGGTGTTGTGTGGTGTGTGTGTTTTTTATAGTGGTGTATATGTTGCATGTATACATACCAATGACAAACACACACACATCATGTCCTCCTCCCAACCACCCTCACCCTCACCCACCACAGACGCAGCCCCCCTTGCTGCAGCAGTCGCACAACGCATTGACCAACCAACCTTTGACCTGTTGACCGTTGACCAACATGCAGCCCTCTTACATGCACTCATGTCTGCATGTGCTCGACACCCAGTCGATACAGTGCGCACTGCTGCCCGCATGACCCTCACCACCCTCCACATCACTGCTGCCCACCTCATGCCGCTGCTGGCACCCCTTGCAGGGGCTGGTGGTGCCGAGGGGGCCCCCCACCTTGGTGGGCCCCCCCTCCAGGCTCGTGGGAAGAAGAAAAGGGGCGTGCAGGTGGTACAAGCAGGTGGGGAAGGTGCTGGGAAGAAGTCAACAGCAACTGGGAAAAAGTCAACAGCAACAGGAACAGCAGGGGGAGGAGCAGTAGCTACAACACCTACAACAACAACAGCACCAGCAACAACAGATGATGCAGGGGTAGCAATGGCAGTGGATACCCTCGAGTTGTTGCAGTGGAGGGAAGGAATACATGGAGTGGACATGTTGATAGAGCCGTTACAATGTGTCATTCAATCACACGTGCAGGAGCTGCAGCAGCAACAAGCACTCACCATGTATGTGTGTGTGTGATGTGTGTGGGGGGTGGGGGTGGTGTTGATGGGAAGGATGTGTGCCATAGTGTTGTACATACATACACATATTAGCGTTACATACACAATCACACACATGCATTACACACACAACCACACACAACCACAACCACACACATACACAACCACATACACCCAATCACATCCCCCCTCCTTCGCATCACACAGGCCTATTGCTGTTGTCTATCGCCTTGTTCTTGCACTAGAAGCACTACGACGTGTTGTAGAAACTTTTTCCCCACCTGTTTCCCCACCTGTTTCACCACCTGTTTCACCACCTGTTTCACCACCCCACACCCTCGACACCCTCGACATCCCTCTCATCATCACCGCGGCTCAAACCACCACCGACAGCGCCGTCCGTGCCGCAGCGCTCCGTCTGCTGGCAGTGTCGGCCGCCCTGGCCCCCGAACCTACCCTGGAGCACGTGCTGCATGTCGTGGGGGTGGTCGCCGAAAGTTCTGTGGTGTCACATGACACCGTGTTGGTGGGGTTGCTGCCTGTGGTGCTGTCGTCAGTGACCACGTCGTGGTTGGGTGGTGGGAGGGCCCCAGAGGAGCTTGTGGGGGCCCTGTTGGTGAAGATAGAGGGGATTCCTGTGCATAGGCAGGGGATGCTGCTCAAGGCACTTGTTGCTGCATTGCCATCGGTATGTGGGTGTTTTGTGGGTGTTTTGTGGGTGTGGTGTTGGTGTTTGTGACGATGTTGTGGTGTTTGTTGTGTATGTGCACATGTTTGTGTTTCCATTTTTCCTACAACACCCACCACCACCACCACACACAGGACACGGGTCTGTCTGTGGTTGTCTCCACACTCTTGCAACACACCCACACCACGGGGACATCCTCCTACACAACACAACACGCACAGCAGCTCACCCGCACAGCCCCCCTGCTCGACATGTGTGCTGCCCTCCCCATCATTCTCTCTACATGTGTCACCGCTGCAGGTGGCAACCCTGCCGCACCGCTGGCACAACACGCAGCATCGTTGGTGCATGGGTGTTTGGTGCATATACCATACCCTGCACCGGCGCAAGTGGCAGCTGCATGTCAACCACTGTTGACTGTCCTGCTGGAGCAACTTCAGGCACTTGATGAGGGTCAACATGATAGTCAACACGGTCAAAAGGATGGTCAACGCGGTCAACGGGATGTGATCATGCATGATGGTGAGGAGGAACGAGGTGCCCTGCATACCAGCAGCAATACAGCTGCCATACCACCACCAGCGGATGTGTACCATGCATGTATACAGCAATTAGAGACGGTGCTTGAGGCAAATCAATACCTGCATGGGCTTGCACAGCTTGCAGGCCATCCCAGCAGTGCTGTTGCGCATCGTGCACTTGTGCTGTTTGCAACCAAAGTGCAAGCACTCGCAGCTGGTGGAGATGAGGAGGACGATAGGGATGGTGGTGACCAGGAGCACCATCGTAATGGTGTGTACAAGGCTGCCACACAACAGGATACACCCATGCCAGCACCCAGGGGAAAACACACCCAAGAACAACAAGGTTTGACCATACCGTTGACCTTGGTCAACAGCGCGTTGACCATCTGTCCTGCGCTGCATGCAGCGTTGACGGGTGGTGCGGCTGTGTCGGGGAGAGTACAAGAGGCTGCGTGTGTGGTGTTGGGGTGCTTGGCCAGCTGGTTGGGTGTGCAGGGTGGTGGGGGGGTAGGGGGGTTGGTGGGGCCCACCATGGGGGTGGCCAAGGAGGGGGGGACGCCAACTGTGCGAGCTGCTGCGCTTGCTGCTCTTGCTGCGTGTGTTCGGTATGTATTGAGAGACGGTGGTGGTGTTTGTTGGGATGATGTGTATCTGGAGTGTGTGCATAGGTCGGATAGCTTGTATGCCCACTTGTATGCCCACCAAGGAAGCACCAACGCTCCATACACACACACACACACTGACAAGACACACTATACACCCCCCTCTTTACACACAGGGCGTTGGGCACAGCCACCCTCGTCCCCCACATCCCCACCCTTGTCCCCCTTGCACTTGACGCAGCACAGCGTGCACAGCATGACCTACATTCAAAAATATCCACCACCAACAACACCGACACTACCAGCAGCACGAGCGACGAAGAGGAAGATGACACCATGGAGGGAAGTGATGAGGAAAAGGATAGCAGTGTGGACAATACTGATGAGGAAGAAGAAGAAGAAGAGGAGGAGCAACAACAGGATACACACCCTCATACCACCACCCCCACACCTGCTAGTCCTCCCCTTGACCCCTCCTCACTACAGCTCACAGCCTCCCTAGGCCTTGTACTTGCCCTCCTACACACCACTGGTGCCTTTGTCGCCCCCTACCTACCCCGCATGCTGTCGCTGCTGCTGTCGGTGTGTGCTATGGAGGGGCATCTGGGGCGTGTGGGGGGGGAGATACGGGATGGGCTGCCGGTGATGGTGCCGAGTAGGTTGCTGTTGCCGGCGCTGGTGGGACATGGGCGTGTGGTGTTGGAGGTGTGTATGGTGGGGGTGGGGGGATTGGTGGATGTTGGTGGGGGGGTGTTATTGTTAGGGGGGGGAGTGTTGGTTGGGGGGGTTGTTGGATGAACATACAAGTTTTGTACACAATTCATGTATACACAAATCATATACACACGTCATATATTGTTATAACAAGGCCAAATGATGTTTATACAACCATGCTAAATCTGAAAACACTGATGTCACACTTTTCTCACCAAGATCTGTTCTGATGGCCTTGACGTGTGTGTGATTGTGTGATTGTGTGTTTGTATATATATTTGTGTGTATATATATGTGTGTCTGTATGTGTTTGTACGTATGTGTGTGTATGTATTCTACTTGTATCTATATTATTATTTATTTATTATTGTTGTTGTTGTTGTTGTTGTTGTTGTTGTTGTTGTTGTGTAGTTTGTGTTGTAGTTGCATGGTGGGTGTACAGTACATGCGTATGCACATACACACCCATACCTTCACACACTCATGTATATACACAGAAACACGCACATGATACATACACCAACACATACATACACATGATACACCAACACGGACACACACACAGGAGAGTGACGCTGCTGTTGTCGCATTGCTGCAGCTGTTATCAGACACAATAGAGCAAAGCACAGCTGTTGAAGTGGCAGCACATGCAGAGGTGTGTTTGTTTGTGTGTGTTTGTGTGAATATATGTGTGTGTGAATATATGTGTGTGTGAATATATGTGTGTGTGAATATATGTGTGTGTGTTTGTTTGTGTTTGAGGTGATGGGTAGTAAAGCATGCATGATGTGTGTAAATGTGTTACTGTCATGTGTGTTGTTTATTCTTTAATGTTTATTGACACTGCATACAACAATACTGGGGGATATATATATATATATATAGAGAGAGAGAGAGAGAATCACATGGCTAATGAAGATACCCACATGTTTGCACGTCAGTCTTATACAGCACATGTGTATACAAAGCACATGTGTTGTGGTGCTGATCAACATGTTGTATGTCTGGACCACGGAAGCCATGTATCTCCCTATCATACTTGTTGTTGTTCTTGTTGTTGTTCATCTTTTTCTTCTTTCCTTGTTTTTTGTTTTCAGTTTGAGTTTTTTTTAATTTATTTTGTTGTTGTTGTTGTGTATATGTCTATCCACCTGCACACCCCTCACCACCTGCACCCCCCCACACACACCAACACCCCCACCCCCCACCCCCCAGGCAATCTTCCGTTGGCTCTTGTCTGTCTTTGACACACGCCGCCTTCACCCACCATGCATGCACGATATCGCCATGATAGAGAAACGCAGTGCATGTTGTTTTGTGACACTGACAATGAAACTCAATGAACAGCAGTTCAAACCCATGTTTTTAATGCTGCTCGAGTGGGCTACAACTGCCCATGATGATGGTATGGTATGGTTGCTGGGGTCTGTATGTGTGGAGTTGTACATGTACACACATTGGAACAGTTGTACACATACTGAAACAGCGAATCAGAAACCTGAAACACATATATTGAGCACGACACACCCAACACACACACCCAACACACATCAACACACCCAACACACCCTACACACCCTCAAAACACACCCCAAACAGACCCTGGAGCAGCTGCACGAGGCTGTGCCCTGTATGCTGTTGTATCCTCCCTCACTGAACGCCTTCGATCCGTGTTTGTCCCTTATTTCCGCTACCTCTTTGATGATATGTGTACTCACTTGACCTCCACTGGTACTCAAGTGATCTCCACTGGTACTCAAATGACCTCCACTGCAGCATGGTTGTTGCGGTTGAGGATTGTGCGAGCACTGCATCGGTGCTGTTTGTATGATAGTGTGGGTTTTTTGGAGGAGAACAGGGTGCTTCGTGTGCTGCCATTACTAATTAAACAGGTGTGTGTGTTTGGGGTTGTGTGCTGTGTGTCTGATTCGTGTACTTTGCTCTGTTGTGTACTTGGCCATCATGTGACAACAAAAACAACGCACATAATGACACACACCAATATGCACACACATGTCTATAACACAACCCCTCCGACCCACCCCCCAGATGGTGGACGCCCCACCCCCAGCGTTGACCAATGCGTTGACCGCCGCGGACTTTGATCGTGACCTCGATGCCACCCTGCTACTTGGTCAACACACTGGTGAACTGGTGGACATCATGGGCACTGCAGTGGTTGGGTGTCTGACACAAGCTGCAGTGCGTAGCAACAGCGATGCACTGTGGAAACCCATCAACAACCAGGTGTGCTGTGTGTGTGGGGTGTGTGGGGGGGGTGTTGCATGTGGGGTTGCAGGATCGTATTGAATTCTGGAGTGTTTCATGGTCAACCCGGCAGTCATGTATCACATGGTTGTGTTCACCACATATCCACGCACTTTATCCATCGATACACATGGTTTTATTAGAGGCACATTTCATACCCAATTGGCAAAACCCCACCTCTCTTGCCTCTCCAACACACCCAGGCACTCATGCAAACCCGCAACCCCTCCCCCCGGGTGCGTCTCTTGGGTTTGGAGGTCACTGTGCAATTGGTCAACCGTTTGAGAGAAGAGTTTCTGGTGTTGCTCCCGGAATCCCTACCCTTTTTGTCCGAGCTGGTGGAAGACGTGGAGTTGGCAGTGGAGGCACGTGCCAAGGAGTTGGTCAAACAATTAGAGGAACTGTCGGGAGAAAGTTTGGAACAATATTTGACCGTGTGATTTGGAGAGATTGTAGGTTGACGTGTCATGTCATGTTGTGAAAAATGAATGCCAATGTTTGTATATATAAAAATTGCGTAGCATTATTGTGCACTGACACACACTCGCTCTCTGTAACAAATTGATTAGTGTTGATTCCTCTGCCATTTGCGAGCGGCACATTGTCATGTGTCAATCCATCACACTGGCTGGCTGTGCTCAGGTGAAGACGAAAGCCGAATCACCTGCAGCACCGGCGAAGCACGTGGTGCGGGCGTGGTCACCCTGTCTTTTTCTCCCCGCTCTTGCTCTTTTTCCCCCCTTTTTTGCTTTTTCGCCCGTTCCCTGACCACCTTGTCGTCCTTTTCACCCTTCTTCCCACCCTTCTTCCCACCCTTCTTTTCACCCTTCTTTTCACTCCCCAAGTCCTGTTGGGAACCAGCAGGGGACAGGTAGGCAGTGATTTTCCGTTGCCCCCCAGCATACAGACGTGCAGCGGCCCTCTCCGCTGCTTGCTGCTTGGTGACAGCGGAATGACATGGAATGCACAGCGTACGCAGGTTTTCAATGGTACACATGCCGCCACCCTTGTACACTGGGTGGATGTGGTCTGCATGCCATATGTGGCCCTCCAGTGCTTGCCTATGTTTGTGTTTTTTATTTGTTTGTACGTGCATGCACACCACCATGATGCACAAGACATGCGCACATATGCTTTCTTATATGTCCTATATACCGCATGCCCTATACCCCCTCTCACACCACCTCGTACTCCCCCCCCTCCCCCTCACACATACTTGAGCAACTTATCCCGCTGCTTCTCAAACCCCCTCGTCATAAACACAGGTGCCAGTTGCGCAAGCTTGGCCTTGCGTCGTGCATACCAATGCTTGGACCCCCCCTCCTTCTCTATTGCACGTATTGCCTGCAGCACCTTGCTACAATCCAACTTGCACACTTGACAAACCCCTTTTTCGAGTTTTCGCAGGGCCCTTCGCAAAGCGGCCCCCCCTACTCGAATGTAGTAGTTGTTTTCACAGGTGCCGCTGCAAAACAGGTCAAGGGCATTGTATAGGTCGGCAGTGGGGTTGGGGTTGCCCCCTGGGACTGGTTTGCAGCATGTGATGCATAGACGTTGACCATGTTGGTCAAACACTTGCTCATGGAGGATGGGGTTGGTGGACCTGGGTGTGTTGGAAGGGGGGGGGATGCGTGGGGAGTATATGGGGTGTATTTGTGTGCTATGCTCATGTGTGGGTGTAAACATACTACCACACACATGTACTCTGTTGTACATACTCTATCCCCACCCTATCCCCACCCTATCCCACTTTATATCGTGTCCCACCCCAGGTTGTGACGTGACCCCAGCCTATCCCCACCCCATACCCACACCCTATCCCCACACCCTTTACCCACACACTATATACTCACATACCATTTATACACCACATTGACAGTGTGCACCACTCCCCCCACTGGCACCTCTGCCATCAGCTTTCCCACCTGGGCATATCTCTCATGACTTGTACCAAATGCACCTGCTTCCTGATCAACAGCTGTGATGCCATCCACATGATCCTGTTTGTTTATCAGTGTGTGTGTGTGTGTGTTTCCTTGTATTGGTGTGTGTGTGTGTGTGACAGAGAGAGACAGACAGACAGACACACCCACCCACAGAGAGAGAGAGAGAGAGAGAAACAGAAAGGGTGTGCATGTTTGCATTTTCCCCACCATCCTATAATACTCCCTGTCATACACACAATATAATATTCCCTACACTCTATACACCACCCACCCGCATCCCCCACACTCCCCACACACCTGCAGGGGCGTGCGCAGCAATTTCCCACTCAACTTGTGTTGATACACTGCCCTCAATTCTGCCCATTCTGCTGCAAATTGCTGTGCGTCAGTGAGTATGGTGTGAAATTGAGGGAGACTCATGTGCGGTACAAGGGCCAGGACACCTGCACTGGTGGTGGTGATGGATGCGTCACCAGCATTCCTGTGTAGATTTGTTTGTGTGTGAAGAGAATGTGTTGTGTGTGTGTGTGCAGAGGAGGGTTTTGTGTGGTATATACAGCATGTGTTCTGTGTGTATGTGTACAGAGGATAATGTCCTACACAGTGCATTATACTTGAGTACATTGACACACCAATGCACTCTGCTTATCTTCATGTCCCAACAACCTCATGCTCACCCATCCATACACACCACCCCTTCCAACGCCCTACACCTACCTGCGCTGTACAGCAGTGATCACATTGTCAAGCATAGGGTTATGGTGTGTATGAAGTAGCGCCTCTAATGGTAGGTTTATCCCCAGTGGCTGACTCCCATCAGCAGCAGCATGCATATGCACCCTCCCAGTATGACGGGACACCTCAAACCAACATGGTATATGCTGTGAGTGGAACATGGGAAAAGGGGAGGTGGGTGGGTGAAGAGTGGGAAATACACACACACACATAAATATATACATATATATATGCATTCCTACATGCATGTACACATCACTACACATCATTGCACACCGTACAATGATGAATGCATTACAAACATACATGCATAACCCCATACACACACACACCGCTGCTTCTTCATCCCCTGTCGTTTCCTCTTTCCCTGCTGTTTCCATATCCAGTGGTTGTGTAGGCGGTGTTGCACTCTCCACTCCCTGATCCTCTCTATCCTCTCTATCCTCTCTATCCTCTCTATTCTCATGCACCGCACAACCCCCTATCACTGTCCCCCTCTCCACACAGGGTGCATCATGCTGGGTATCCTCAGTGACCACCACCTCGTGTGGTTTCAGGCATACATCTTCATCCTCCCCTGTTTTTTGTTTATAGTTGCCATTCCCACACCCATGTTTCTTGTCCCCATCCCCACTTTCATGTTGATCATTGTCAACCACATTCCCTCGACCACCAGGTTGTGACCCACCACCACCACCATCATCATCATTACCCACCCTGACCTTACCCTTGTTCTCATCCCTCATCCCCTCCTCCCTTGGCAGCACCACATCCCTCCCACCATTGACCATGTTCTTTTCACCATCATGCATGTCTGCTATGCCATCAAGCACAAGGGCCCCCTGATGAGCAGCAGCACCCTCACCATCATGCACTGCTGTTGTTTTTTGTAAACTGCGATTCAACTTTTGCCACCTGTGCGTATGTGTGTGTGGTGTACAATGTGTGTGTGTGGGTGGGGGGGGGTAGGGTACATGGTGTGAGTGCCACCCTGCATCATCATCATATACACTGCAATACACACCATCCTACACACTATCCTACACACCATCCTACACACTATCCTACACACCATCCTACACACCATCCTACACACCATCATCATGCACACCATCCTACACACCATCACACATATCACCACAAACACCATTCGCGCGCCTTCATACGTGTGATCATCACTCGTCCCCCTTGCGCATAAAAAGTACACGTTGACTGCATTGACCTGATTACGCCTGTGTGCTCTATCCTCTGCTTGACGCACCCATGACACCTGTATGTGAATATGAACTGTGTATGTGAATATGAAGTATATGAAGTGTATGTGAATACGAAGTATATGTGAGTATGAAGTATATGTGAATATGAAGTGTGTGGGAGTATGCTTATGGTACACTGGAACACACGCAACTGCACAGCACCCACCAAAACCACACACGTCCTCCAAAACTACACACGCCCTTCAAAACCCCCCACCCCACCCCACCCCCCACCCCTGGGGTACCTCATCAGGAATCTCTGCAAACACCACATTACTCGCAGCACTCAAGTCCAGCCCCACCCCAGCTGCTGTCACACTCAACAACGCAACACGCACATCAGGATCATCACGAAAGCGTGCGACCAGTGCTTGGCGTTCACTTGGTGGTACATCACCTTGTATCCGAATGTACTGCACCCCGGGCCATGTTGTACCCCCGAGTGTTTTTATGTTGCCCTCAAATGCGTTGGCGAGCTTGGCAATGACATCCCTTTGATGTGGGTATGGTTGTGTTGGTCTTTGTGTATTGCTTGGTATGGTGTTGCGTGGTTGGTGTGTATCATGTGATTGGTGTGTATCGTTTTGTTGGTGTGTACGAGAACAAAGAGCAGCAGGGCAAACACATCAAGGCAACACATGCGTACAACCATGTCCACAACCCACCATAATCATAACATACTTGTGATGTGCAAATACAATAAACTTGGGTCGGGCCTCCCCCTCCCCCCCACCCCCTCCATCCTCCCCACCACCACCACCAAGGGCACACACCAACCACTCAATCACATGAGGGAGCTTGGCCAATGCAGTCCTGTGTGCTATTGACATGGATACCCCCTCTCCTTCCTCCCCATCCCCCTCCTCCTCCGTCTCCTCATCCTCGTCATCCCCTTTCTTTTCCAATTTGCTGCCGGGTGGGGCCTTGCGCTTGGTGCCGCGAGGGGGCCCTGCATGCCCCCCCCCCTGTTTTGGGTGGGGGAGCCGCACAACTTGTCGACGCTTGGGTGGGAGTTGTGCTGCGACATCAACCTTGAGACGCCTCAACATGACCCCCTGTGGTAGTGTTGTTGTTGTTGTTGTTGTGAGTGTGGCAGGTAGTGATTGTCATGGTCACGTCTTATTTTGCTATGTTCATATTCACATATATTCACATACACAAGATAATACATGTATCCCTACCCCCTCACACAGCCCTGCTTGTACAACGAACACCAACACCTGTATACACCGGGTAAACACACCTACCTCTGACAGCAGCAAATGCAGCTCAGTGGCCCTACACAACCCACTGTAATCATGTGTCTTTGTTAAAACACCATGTCGTCTAACGGGTACCACTCGTCTGTGTGTGAGAGTGTGTGTGTGGGTGAAAGAGTGTGTGGGTAGAAGAATATATTGTGTACGATATACGTGCATATATGTTGTGTGTGTACATATGCATATATACACACACATGAAAACACCCACATGAAAACACCCACATGACAACACCCACATGACAACACCCACACGACAACACCCACATCCACACATGAAAACACCTACCTGTTACAATATCGAGTACCAAAGTCCTCCTTGCCAGCCCCCAACATCCCCTGCCTCAATGCATCCACCTGAACACAAGTATATGGATTGGACACACGTATGATTGTATACATGTATGATTGTACATAGCTATATACACCACCCACACACTATTCTCCCACCCCTCCCACCAACCCTCACTTTGTACCCCACCTCCCACCACCGCTCCCACCACCCACCCCCACCCACCCCCACCCAAATCACACCATACCTGCCTAAACAAGTCAAATGGCCTGCTTAATGAAGGAGTTCCAGTCAAACACAACGCCCTTTTGCATTTGCGTAATGCACAACACGTTGCCTTAGTGTGTAGGGCTTCGTCTTTATTGTGACTGGTGGTACGTAGTGTGTGGCTCTCATCAGCAATGATCACCTTTGGTGTTGGTGTAATTATGGTGTAGTAATGGTGTAGTAATGGTGTTTTGTGGGGTGGTGGGTGTTTGTGATGGGTGTTGTCAACACCAAGATTGCCACCATCACGCTCCCACACATACACTCCAACACATACACTCCACCCCCAGACACACTCACCTTGAACCCCATGGCTGCCATACACTTGGCCGGCCCCTCACACACGCCCCCTCCCCTCCCCCCTCGTTTCACATGATGATTTTTGCACACATCACACGTCAGCCGCTGCATCATGTCATAGGACGTGACGACAATGGATGGCAATGCATCAGGGGTGACGCGATCTGCGTGTCCCTCAATGACGTGTATATGGGCAGGACGTACTTCCGGAAGCCACTTTTCAAATTCCTCTGCCCAGGCCAAACGTAGGCTGGCTGGGACAATGACCAACAGGGGCCACTCATCCTGTGTGTATTCATGTGCATTCACGTGAATTCATGCATGTAATGTGTATGTGAATCCATTGTGTATGTGGAAATACCCTGTAGCACGATGCGATAGCAATAGCCTGCACTGTTTTGCCAACCCCCATTTCATCCGCCAATAGAATCCTCCCCTTTCTTTCTAGGGCATACTTCACGCCCAGGAGCTGAAAGGGCAACAGGGCCCGCTTGAGGTAGTGGGGCATGGTGGCCATGTGTGCTGCAACTGATGCTGCATCTTCCCGTTGGGCGCCTCTGTGTATGTGAGGGCATGAGGGTGTGTGTGAGTATGTGAGGGTGTATGTGTGTATGAGTGAGTGTGTGTATATGAGTGTATGATACAGACATCCCACATATTATGTCCTACTCTATACTATGTTTGATTATGCACCCTACATGGTTTTGCATACTTCTACCCACCCATGCACCCACCCACATTCTTTACAATGCACCCCCCCCCGCCCACCCCAACATATCCCCTCCTTACCGCAATGCACACATTGTGTGGGGCGGAATACCACCATTCGCTGCCAAAAGTGAAAACCCTAATGTTGCTTTATTGACCAGACGCTTTTGCACAGCATCATACATGGTCAACGGGTACTCCACTGCCTTCTTATTGGTGGTCAACACACCCATGATGGTGGTAGTGGCGGTAGTATAGGGAATACCTGCTGTGTATGGGGGGTGGTAGTTTGGGGGTGGAGGGTGAACATGTGAGACACGAGAGAGAGAGTCTACTTGTGTGCATGTATAGTATACGTGTGTGTATTATGTCAGTGGTGGCATGTGTGATTGTGTTGGTGAAATGAGGTTGAGAGTGTTTCTTCAGTACAACCAGAACACATGACATACCATGCGTATGTTGGTTTTCCCCTTGGTCATCCTCACTCTTCTCAGTAAACAACAGCCCAAACAGGGGCAGCAGCCTTGTCAAACCACCACAAAAACACACTGCCTGTTCCGCACCAGGAGCCACCACCACCTATGTACATGTACAGGGGGGTTGGCAAGTGGCATGCATGTGGTCAGCATGTGTCTGTACATGTTGACACACACATCCTGACACACACATCCTGACACACACATCTGTACACACACATCTGTACACACACATCTGTACACACACATCTGCACACACACACATCTGTACACACACATACGTAAACACACACTCTCTCCCTCTCTCTCCCTCTCCCCCTCTCCCTCTCTCTCTCCCTCTCACATACACACACACATTCACCCCAAACACCCCCCCACACGCACCTTAAAATGGGTAAGTGAGGTCATCAAGAGCCACACTGCCGGTTGTGCATGACGCAAAGGGGGGTACTCCCTATACATGCACCCTCGTGTGGCGCACCCCCAAAACCCATCATATCCCTCTATACAAACCCACTGCAGTTGTGCGCCACAACTTTGCTTGCCATACACACCAGGACACCTGTCATAGCAAGGGCAGTACACAATGTGTATGCATGGTGGTGTGTGCATGTATGCATATGGCAATGTGTGTGTGTATGGTGCATGTGTACAAGGAAACATGTGCCAAAACACCTGTACTAGCATGAAACCAACATGGGTGTGCATACGTCACACACACCATGAGTGAACACAACCCAACCACAAAACACATACACGGCGTGTTGGGGTTGAGGAGGTGGAAGGAGGGGTTCCAATGCAGCAAAGACGTTGCTTTGGTGCACCACCCACTCCTTGTGCACACCAGTGGGGGGTATGTGGAGGGTACGCACGTCTGGTACAAGGTGTCGCAGCTGCACACGTCGCTGCCACAGGTGCTTAAACAGGCTTGTGGGTGCCAGATCATGTTCGTGGAGGCGATGAAAGAGGGCCTCACATCGCAAAAGGTCTGGATCGATGGGGGTGGCTGGACAGCGCTCGCTGGTGGGTGGTTGATCAAGTTGCGCAATGGCGGGGAGTGCTACTGCTGAGCTGATCGATAGGCTGCTGTGTGCTTGTGTTTTCTGCAATGCGGATGCTTCCACAGCATCCCTGGATTGGTGGTTGAAGAGCGTGTTGCTGCGTGGGGAGCAAACACACAAAACACGATGCAACGCCATACCAGTCAACCGTGCAATAAAATGCGTCGTCTTCGTCTTCAAAATCTTCCATTTTGTGTGTTGTATTCAGTTTGGTAGAATGACTGCTGCGGGGGGATGTTTTGACGAGGGGATTGGCGGCATCAGATCTCTCGCAGGTTGATTATACGTTGTATCAACCCATATGGTGGTGCAGTTACAATAATAAGGGGATACAATAACTTTCAAGTAAAGTCAGTGCTCATTTCTCATGTGTGGTTATTCCCACCCACCTCATCATCTATGCTATGCACGCTCTGTATTGATCAACCGCCAAAACACACATGCTCTCGTCATCCAAAGTAGACCTTGGTGAGCTGCTTTTTCCTCGTGGGAGCGCTACACGATGGACATTTGAGGCCGCTCAGCACCTGCACCCAACACGTCCAGCACGCAGCGTGCCCGCAAGGTGCACGCCAGGGGTTGGTGGCAGCACCCGATTTGCACACAGGACATGGCACACCACCACGTGACTGCGATGATGTTTTTGATGCTGCCTTGGTGCCTTGTGGTTGGTTAGACAACGGGTTGGCCATCCCGGGACGTGCTTGGATCCCAGGTCGAGCTGTTCCATGTGTGGTTGTTGTTGTACGTGTGTTTGCTGCCAGTCCTGGGTGTCGTGCTGCTGCTGCTGCAGCTGCACTTGGCTGACCAAGGGGTGTATTTGATTGATGAGGGGTGACACGCATGCCACCAGCCTGGTGTGTGTTGCTGTTGGCATGTCCTGCAACGCGTTTGCTGTACTGTATCTGCAAGGCATTGCTTGCCTGTGCCTGGTTGCCCCCCTGGTTGTGCACGTGATTGGCAGCGGGGCCCTGCAAGGGGCCCCTGCGCATACCGCTGTCTGCCCGCAGGCCCCGGCCATGCATGCCATCTGCGTTTGTCGGTGTTGCGTTTTCATCACTGCGCTTGTGTGATGCAGTACTATGGGTGGGCATGGTGCGGCGTATGTTGGAGGTACTGCTGCTGCCACCAAGTGTGGTCGTGTGGGGGGGCGCTGTCATATACTGTTTTGATTGTTGTTGTGTTGATTGTTGTTGTTGCGTGGTGGAGGCAGCATGTGCAGGAACAAGGGACCTGTTTTGTTGACAGTGTATAACAACAGTGTGGGAATGCAGTCTAAAGTCACACAATGAAAGCCAAAGTCATGCATATGTACACATGAAAAAGATGTTCATACACTTACAAGTACACATACAAACACATACACACATACACCACGTACGCAATTCGTAGGTTAAACTGTGGGCGTGCACGCTTGGGTAGAAAGCCGCCAAACACAGGCAACAAGTGTTGTGCAGGGGTGCCAGTCAACAGGTCAACAACTTGGTCAACAAGGGCATCCACAGTCAACGTTTCCTGGGGGTGGGGGTAATGAGATGTTTGCATTTTTATTCTTGTTGTTGTGGTTGTTATTCTTGTTGTTATTCTTATCTTCATTGTTGTTGTTGTTGTGTTGTTTTGATGATGATCATGATCAGGGTAGTTTGACACAGACAATGACATTCATACGCAAATGCGTTCCATTATCATCTTTTTGTGAGCCCAACACATGCTCACCCACACACACACCTTGTGATAGCTGCTCATTGCCTTGCGCACTGTTTCATACAGTGCTGCTGGGAGTGCTGCTTGTAAATCCTTGAGGAACGTTTTTGCCATACCAGCCCCAGTGCTTTTGGTGGTCATACCAGCAGCCCCAGTGCTTTTGGTGGTCATACCAGCAGCCCCAGTGCTATCAGTCATCATACCAGCCCCAATGGGTATACTGCTCCTCTTGGGTTCATCGTCCCCTTGTTTTTCTCCTAGACCAGAAACCCTTTTTTCCTTCCCCTGCTGCTTTCCGTGTTGCTGCACCTCCAACCATGCATGCACCTTGTGAGGGGGCCCCACACATACAGCAGCAGCACCCACCCCACCCCCACCTGTACCCCCACCATGGTGCCCACCGACCCCTGCCCCCACCACCCCTCCCCCCACCACCCCTGCATCAGGTGTGAGGGCCCGTGTGCTGGCAACCCTCCCCACAGAGGGGCCCGGGGCAGTTAGGTGGAATGGCATTGATAGAGCAGCATGTTGACCACCACCAGGAGCAGGCACAGGTGCAGAGAACCTACTAGAACCACTGGGGAACCCACTGGCAGCAGTATGACCAGCAGCAACACTACCAAGAGCAGTATGTCCACTGGCAGCACCAGCAGTAACAGCACCACCAGCACCACCAGCAGCAACACCAGCAGTAGTCACAGCAAAAGCACCACTCCCACCACCAGCACCACCATGACCAGTACCACCACCACCAGCAACAGCAATTGTTTGACCTGTTAATGTATTGCCCAGTTCATGAAGATCATGTGTTGCTGGTCGAGGGGGTGGTGCTGAGTCAGCAACACCCATGGTGGTGGTGGTGGTGTGTGTGGTGGTGGTGTGTGTGGTGGGACCTGTTGTGGTGCCCAGTGCATCCATCAACCCTGTATTGATTGTGTATATAATGTGTAGATATAATATATATAATGTGTAGATATAATATATATAATGTATAAGTATAATGTATGCAAGTGTATAGGTGTAATGTATATAATGTATAAGTATAATGTATATAATGTATGTAGGTATGGTGGTTGTGTTTTGGTGATGGGAATACAATGACATGTCGCACTCTCCTTGGGACACACATGCATACATGCACCTCTCACAGACACAAACCCCCACAGAATCCCCCCCTCCCCCCCCCCCCACACAAACCCACACCTGTTGGTATGTCCATGAGCCCACTGCAGTCCTGTGCAGCAGGCAAATCCAACCCCCTCAACAACCCATGCAGACCCGCATCCCCACCCCCACCCCCCACCCCCCCATGCAAACCCACCCCGGGCTGCACCCCATGACCAGCCCCCATGGCATGCAGGGGCTTTCCAGTGCGTGGACGTGTGCTAGTGTGGGAAGCAAAGGAGGGGGCAGCAGGGTTGAGGGATGAGGTGGTGGTAGTGGGGGCAGTGGGTGCTGCACCCATGGCCTGTTGGTTGTGCATTGGTGGATACAATGAATATTCATTGGTTGATATGAAGAGTGTGTATTAAGAACACAATTGGTGGCAAGCATATGAGCATATGTGTGTGAGCATGTTTGAGTATGACATGTAAAACAACAACCTGCATACCCAACACAACCCACACACCCGATTACCCCCCCCCCCCACACACACAATCACCACCTTGAAAAACTGTGCCAATGCACTATTTGCTGCACCAAACGTTGCATACTCTTGTACATTCCCCCGCACCCACTTGCTCAATGCATTCTGCTGCACAGGCTCTCTAAAGCGCTCATCACACAGCAATATCGCTCCATAATCATGCACATGCCGAATCACCCGTCCAATCGCTTGATTCACCGCCCTTGTGGCTTGCTGCTGGTACCACTGCTCCCCTGACAGGCCCTGCTGGTGGTGCCCCCCATGGCGGGGCCCCCTGAGGAGCCCATTCAGCACTTGTTTTTTTGCTGCTACTTTGGGGTCGTAGGAGGGTGGAAATGGTATGCCAGTAATGACCACAGCACGCCCAGCACGGTCAATAAAGTCAATGCCCTCGCTCACTTTACCCCTGCAGACTGCGAAGAAGACGGCCCCCTTGGAGGTGCGGTCGTTGAGTTTGTCTTTATAGTCTTGGGCAGCTGCTGGGAAGGAGGCAGCATCTCTGGGTTCTATGACTGGGAGCTTGTGCCTGGGGTGGGGGGTTGGGGGGTGGGGTGTTGAGGGTGTGATGTTGGAGGAATAGTGCTGGGGGGGTGATGTTGGGGGTGTGGTGTTGGGGGTGAATAAGAAAATGTGAGCTGATGGAATGAAGAAGAACAAATGCAACACAATTACATATGTACACGATTCCCCAATGTACATCCACAAGTACCCCCCCCACCCCCCACCCACCCACCCACCCACCCCACCAAACATACTGTATGATGCGGTCCCACACAGACACCCCCCCCCCAGGTCCCGGTTGCTTCCATGCTGTCAATGCTGCTGTGAGGTGACCATATGAGGGGAAAAACACCAACAAGCCATCAGGAACCACTCGAGCAAAATTGGCAATGGCATACCCCAGATCCTGCTTGTAACCCTGTGAGTGTGAGTATTGGGGGGGGGGGGGTTGAGTGTGTGAAAGTGGGTGGGGGGTTGAGTGGGTGTGAGTATGTGTGGGTGACTGTATATGTGAGCATGCGGGCAAGTGTGTGTATGTGAGCGTGCGTAAATGCGCACACGTACCAATCGATCCCGCATCTTGTAATTGGAATTGAACACCACCCCATTCGGCCCAGTAGACACAACCCCCACCCACACACGCGTGAGGTCAATCACATGAGGATTCTCCAGTCTGACAGGAAAGGGGAGACGCAATTCAGCAGCAATGCTGTCAAGGGGGGACAGGGTCCCACTTGTGAGTAAAAGGCACCGGGTCCCCATTTGCTTGAGCCAGCGCATAGCCACCCCGGGATTGAAGCACCAGAAGGAGAGGGTGGGGTACTCAAAACCATTCTGTGTGAGTGGGGGTGGGGGTGGGGGGCGGGGGGCGGGGGCCAGGGGGTGTGAGGTATGTGGAGGTGTGAGGGTGTAGGTGTAGGTGTGGGTACGAAGATCGGGGGTGATGGAATCAACAGCTTGTGTGTAGAATAAAACACAACACACACGTTTGTCTCTCACATGGTAGACTCCATATCACCATACACAATGATACAACTGACGACACACACACGACACACGATCGACACACCATCAACAATCACAGCACCAGCGTCTCCATCCCACCCCAACAAATAAAAAAGAATTCAAATGCCCCCACAAAACCATACCGTTCCCTTTTCCATGTGTATGTTGACCCTATAGCTTGTTCCTATGTCTGACATACCAACAAGGTCAACTGCCTGCGCTGCAAGGCGCAGTGATGAGGCAAGTTCACTACACTTGTACGATCGTGCGCGTGATCGTGTGCTGTGCGTGTGTGTGGGGGGGGGGATGTGTGTGTATATGTGTGTGGGATGTGTGATATTGGGGTGTACAGGAGGAGGGATGCGCGTGTGCATGTGTGTTTGTGAGTGAAATAGAGAGAGGTGAAATGTGTATGGGAGACATGTGCATACAAACAATGTACTGTGCATCCCCAGTTTTGAGTTCACAGCATAATAATCCACAAAACACACATATCCACACATTTATCCACACACATGTATCGACAGAATGGACACACACATGCTATAATCCACAAAACCACACAACACTGCTATGCACGAAACAACATCCAATAGCCCCTCTCAACAATCCCCCCCACACACCCCCACCTCCCCCCTCACCTATGCTGCCCCTGTTCAGCAGCATCACTACTCAACACATCAGCAGCCACCGACAGCTTCTCCGCCACCTGATGTACATCATGAGGATACACCCCCATACGCTCCTGCAGCAACTCAAAGAGAAACGTACCGGGGCGTGTAATCCCCCCTTCCCGACCATCTCCCGACATACCACCCCCACTCCCCGCACCCCCACTCCCCGCACCCCCACTCCACTTGGATGCACCAACCCCCGCACCGCCACCACCCCGGGCCCCAGGGGGCCCCGCTGCAGCAATCCCCCCCTCTAATTTCTGCAAGAGCCCCCTGAGCACAAGCAAATCTTCTGCCCGTTGTCGAGCACCTTCTGGCGTTTCATTAGCTGTCCTCAAATCAGGACGTTCCAGAAGCAGTGTACACCGTTCCCGACTCATTTTTGCAGCCAGAGCGACCTCTTCTATACACGCAGCAAGCACACCAGCCGATATATCAAAGGAGGACGCGGTTGCACACACCTCCTCTACGTTGTGTGCCTCGTCAAAGATGATGACGGCATTTTGCCAGCGGATGTTTGGTTTGTCGATGCGGCTGTCCAACAGGTAGTTGTAGGGGAGGAGGACGAGGTCTGCGTCTGAGGCAACCTCACGACTGAGGTAATAGGGGCAACACCTGATTTGTGTGGGGGGGGGGGGGGGAGGGGTGGGGGGGGGGGGGGTTGTGGGGGGGTGCGGAGGGGTGAGGGAGTGTTGCGGGAAGGGTGTTGACGTGTGTTGGTTGGGTGTGTTGGTTATGGTGTGTTGATTGGGGTGATGTGTTTACAATGAGATGTCAAATGCATACCCCTCTCTCCCACATACACACACACTCACACACTCACTCACACGCACACCTATGATTAGCACCCAGTCTGTGTAGGTCCTCAATGTCCATTGGCTGACCCACAGCAGCAGGATTGTCCCTCAGGAAACGTTCCACGCCTGGGTGCAACCTGAGGGTGGGTGTGGGTGTGTGGGTGAGTGTGTGGATGAGTGTGTGGATGAGTGTGCGGGTGAGTGTGTTTGTGAGTGTGTACAATGCATACACATGTTCACGTGCAAACCCCCCAATCCCCTCTTTGACACATTACGCACACACCACGCACACACCATTGACATGCATGTTTTGTAACAAGGGCAGCACACGCAGCGTTAATAGCACCATCAGACAACTTTGATACAGTGGGGTGTTGACACTGCTGTGCACGGGAGCCCAGCAATGCTGTGTGGGGTCTGTGGGGTGTGTGTAGGTACGGTTGAGGTGTGTGGAGGAGTGGTTGAGGTGCGTGGACGAGTGGTTGAGGTGTGTGTGAAATTGGTTGAGGTGTGTAAAAGCGCCGACCCCACCTACCCCATACCCCTACCCCATACACATACACACCTACCTATAGGAGGTGGCCTTGAGCTCACGAATCACCTGTGCCAGCTGAGAATGTGTTCTACTCGAGTATACAATAGTCGGCAACCGTGTGGCTGTGTTTGCATTGCCCTGCACCTGCCCTGCTGCTCGTGCTTGTGCAAATTTTTCCTTGAGGCCATCGGCAAGGCCCAGGGAGGGTGGGCGTTGTTGTTGGGTGGGATGCTGTTGGGTAATGACAGCTGAGCGCTGAGCCTGTGGATGTGTGTGTGAATTTACATGTGTGTAAATTTACATGTGTGTGAGTAAATACACACAGTCAGTCGACCACCGCATATACCGCAAGATGTGCACGCCATGCAAGTGTTGCACAGAGCAAACACAATGTTTTGCCAGTGCCAGTAGGGCTCTCAAGGAGTGCATTGTCACCCTGTATGGTGCACCATGGTGGTTGTGTGGACGATGAGATGCCACGTGATGACAACGGTGCATGTCTTTTCTTCACAGCATGCCTTCATAGGCACCATACCGCTTTGAGGGCTCTGATAACACTCTCCATGTAGGCCAGCTGTGAGGAGGGTATATACACGTGTGTATACGTCAAGATGCAGGGCTCATGTGTACAACTGGCGGCTCAATTGCACCCCAATCGTCACCCAACGTGTTGTCCTATACGCAACACATCATGTGGTGTACACCATGTGTACAACCTTCGCTTGTACAAACAATCGACACACCTGGCAATCGTATGGGGTGTATGGAAAGGAAACCTCCACCCCCAAGATTGTAAACGTGGGCTGTGCATTGGCAACTGGTTCCTCCTGCTTTACAGGAAACAGTGCGTGCGTTTTCTGCATCTACATGAACACAACGAGATCTGATGCTCCGTTTGCTAGGTTGCTTTACCAACTGCTTTCACAACTCGAACGCTCATGCTCAAAACTAGGGGTACTGAGTGAGATATTGAGGAATATTGAATCAACAAAAAGCAACAACAAAACCTGCCCTTTGCACACGACACACACCCTCCACACCCCCTACACCATGACATCATGTTCCAGTCGATGTCTCTGGCCCTCGAAACGTGTCCAAGCGCTCCAACATCACTGTTTTGCTTGCCCCATCCCCTGTGCTTGCATGTCCAGTAGCGTCCCCCGTCCCGTTGTACCACTGCATTTGATGGGTGTGTTGGTACGATGCATGCAACATTCACAACAATAGTACAACAATATTGCAACAATAATACAACACCAAACCACACAATTGCATCCCACCCACCATCCCCTTGTTCTTTCTCTCTCTCATACACACACAAAAAAAAAACACCCACGCACCTCAATCCCTGGGCTCCCAACCTCAATCGCAGCATGCATCAAATTAATATGCTTGATATCCTGCCGCTGATAATCCACAATCTGCAGCGCACCCATATTGTGCATACTGCGCTCCGTCACCTGGGTACCTGCTTCCTTGACCATCAACCGCAACAAGTCTTCTCGTTCATCAACCAGTGTCTGGTCGATCTGACACGATGCGAGCCATGCGTCCACCTCTGCTTGTTGTGTAGCAAGACGATCTAGGACACTTTGGTATTTTTCGGGGAGCTCCATGTTGTACCATGGGTGTTCAATGATTTCGGGGATGGTGATGCGGCTGATGGGGTCCACATTGAAAATCTTGTTGAGCAGGTCTCGACATGATGCTGAGAGCTGTTGTTGTTGGGGGGAAGGGGGTGTTGGATATATATGGTGGTGGTGGTGGTCATGGAGGTTGTGTGCAAAGACAGGATGGGTGGTTGTGGTGCACCAGAGATGCTCACACACCACACACATGCCAACACACCACACACATGCCAACACATCCTCTACATACACACACACAGCCGTCATACCCGTGTTGGTCTGTCCCCCAAAAAAGGTGACTCATACCACTTTTCAGTCATTTCCTGCTGCCACACCTCATACTGGGCCTCAAATGTGTTGGGATCGGGGTTCTTAGTGTGATCTGGGGGGGGGGGGAGTTTTTTTCTTTTTTCTTTTTTGAGGTGTGCATGTGTGTGAGTGCATGTGTGTTTGTGCATGTGTGTGAGTGCATGTGTGTGAGTGCATGTGTGTAATGTGTATTTGCATGTAGAGGATGCGGTTAGTGTGCGCAGGCATGGGAGGAGTGGTAGGCATTTTCCCTGTTCCTTGTTTATACAATATGTAGACATACACAACATTGTATGTATGCACAGCATGTGTATATACGAACAGTGACATGTATATGTACACAAAAAACCTACAGTGGCATACCAAAGGGGAAAGCACCAAGCAACATGACCAGCAGCAACACACCAGACGCCCTGTGTGTTGTGTGTGCATATGTATGGGTGTGTGTGCATATGTATGGGTGTGTGTGCATATGTATGGGGGTGTGTATACATGCAATATGCAATCAACACGTGCACAATCACCCTGCAGGATAGGCCCTGGCAACACCTCACATACATATACATACACCGCACATACGCTTGAACACATACATACACTTGAACACACACCATACTCGTGCACGTACCACACATCCACACTAGGGGGGCTATAGTGCACATTCTTGTCATTCTTGATGGTCTCAGGTGCCATGTATACTGGGGTGCCTATGTGAGCCTGTGTATAGGATGATGTGGTTGTGTATAGCATGATTTGGTTGTGCATAGCATGATCTGGTTGTGTATAGCATGATGTGATGTGGTGGTGTACATGAGGTTGTGATACACAGGCATGATTGTATTTACCACATCCTCTTGCAACATAATGTGTACATATGCTCTTATGTCATTGCAACATGTGTACAAACACATCACTCACTCTTCTCTCTCTCTCTCACACACACACACCAAAAAACAAAACACTCACACACACTCAGACACACTCACACTCACACACATACCCCCCCATCCCACCCCCCACCCCCCCACACACACCGTATTGCGTCCCACCCCGGTCCATGTCTTGGCAAACCCAAAATCAGTCAATTTCAGCACAGGAGGGTCAGAACCATCTAGAAGCACATTATCCAATTTCAGGTCACGATGCGCCACACAGTGTTTGTGACAGTAGTTGACTGCACTGATGAATTGCTGTGTGTGTGTGTGTGTGTGTGTGTGTGTGTGTGTGTGTGTATGTGTTGGGTGTGTATGTGTGTGTGTCTAGTTACATGTATGTGTTAGAGTTCCCTTATTATATATACGTATCCCTCGACACACATACACCCCCCACACACACAGCCCACACACACACCCACACCACCCTCTCCTTCTATGTACCTTGAAGAAGAATCTCGCTTCTTGTTCACTCAAAAACAACCCAGTGAATTTGCTATGCTCGTATTTCTTAGCCACATAGGACGTCAAGTTCCCTCCCCCAGCATATTCCATGATCAACCCCAAGTGGCTACTGGTCAACATGGCGTCATATGCGTTGACTATGTTGACATGACCCTCTCCCAGCAGGGCATGAATCTGTGTGAGGGGGAAAAGAGAGGGGGGGGAGTGTGGCTGGGGAACCATAAAATGGAATGCGTGTGTGTATGTATATGCAAGTGTGTATGTATACGCAAGTGTGTGTGTATATGCAAGTAACATGCAGCACTGGTTGCGTACAACACACAAAACACACCCTTCCTTACAACATACACGCACCACACAAACACACCTGTAATTCTCGTGTCACCATGGTTTGTATGTTTTTGGTGAGTGGTCTCTTCATAAACTTGATAGCCACCAGCTCCTTGGTGCGCAGGTTTCGACACACCCATACATCACCTGCAGCACCCTTGCCCGCAAGCTTGATAGCCTGAAATTGAGACTTGACACCATACCTGTTTTTTGTGTGAATACATAATATATAGTATGATTGTGAGTGTTGCGTGTGTTTATGTATGTGTGGTTGGGACTGCACACAGCAGTGTTCATATTGGTGTGTATTGCTGTGCATTGCTGTGCATCGCTGCTCCTGCTGCTCACAGACTGCTTTGCTAAACCCCCCACCCCCACCCACATACACCCACATACCGCTCTGCAGGGTCTATCGACTTGCGAGGGCGTGGAGCTGGTCTGGTGGTACGTGGTTCAGGTGGAGGTCGTGTATGGTGGTGTTTATGGTGGTCTAGGTCATCGGGGGCATCTGACCCCTTGCAGCACAGGTTGCCCATTGTGCTCGATGGGGCCACGGGGCCACGATGCAGCTACTGGGCACTAGGTGGCTGAAAAGCGAGTTTGAGCTTGAATGTATTGAATAGAGTACGAATTGCAATCTATCGTCGCCGTGTGGTGGGCATGTACGCGGGGAAAGAGCTAGCCAGCAGGATTGGATTGCAAGCCTGCGTCACAAGTTGCGACACACGTAATGTATTGTGTGAATGTGTATCACAATCACTACATGCAGTTGTTGTGAACACAAGTTTTTTCACAGGAAAATTGCACTGCAGTAGGGGCAGTAAACATCGATATGCTGCTGCATCCTCTAGCAAGGTGCACAACAGCACTGAGTCGGTCTGTAACTGGCATCAACAAGCAGCGTCACACACACAGCGTCATCACAAGGAGCAGTCAGGCATGTGTGGATGCATCATCAACCATGACCATCAATCATAGTCTCAAGCAACTCAGTCTCAACACTGCAACATTCCACAGGGCTTGCAAGATAGTGCACAGCCTGCTCACGAGATGTTGTTGGATATCAGGTGTGTGTTTGGTACCAGGGTGTACGATGCATCTTCCCTGTGTTCCCAGGGTGGTGTTCACAACGGTGTCTCTATCCACCACAGTGACTTTGAGCAGCTGCGTGCGCAGATGCATGCCTATGATGAATTGCGTGAATCCATCATCAAGCAAAGCCGAGGTGTGTGGTGGGTGGGTCGGTGTTGCTCATTGACTTGTGTGTTGTGTATGTATACACACACTCACACACATACACACTCAACACATTCCTCAACAGACGTACAAAAGCTATCCAAGCAGGCCATATTTTCCCTGCATCGTGGCAACATTGACGAGGCAACCAAGCGTCTCGCACATGCATGTATGATGAGGGGTGTGTGATGAGGGGTGTGTGATGAAGGGTGTGTGTGGCATTGTTGTCTTTGGCATGTGCATGTGTTTATAGCACATTGTATATACATACCATCATCATACACAACCCAACCAACAACACATCCATCACATACACCCATCACACACACACACACATTGTCGTGATGTGTTCCCCTTTCATTTCCTACCATGACGCACAGTGGAAGCAGCTGAGAAGATGGCACCCATGATTTCACAAGAACCAACACTGAGGGGAGGCAGCTTCAGCAGTGCTATGGAAGAGGTGTGCTGCTTGTTGTATATTAATTGGTAATGTGCTTGTATATCTTGGTAGTGTACTTGTATATCTTGGTAGTGTGCGTATGTGTCTACCCTTGTATACAGGTACATCTGTCCACACACATCTGTCCACACACATCTGTCCACACATTTTCATTCACATCTGCCCGCACACCACTTCACACCTCCACACACACCTCCACACACACAACACATACATACACATACACACACATGCATACACATACACACAGTATGCAGAGGCAGTCATATTTAAACACTTTTTGCAGCATAAAGTGCTCCTCCCCTCCAATCAACTGCCAATGGTGACACGTGATGAGTATGTGTGGGGGTGGGTAGAGTATGTGTGGATGTATGTATAAACGCACACCCACATACACACCTTGTTTTACACACCACACACACCCACTTCCCTTTTTCACACACCACACCCACTTCCCTCTTTCACACACCACACCCACTTCCCTCTTTCACACACCACACACCCGTTTCCCTCTCCCATCCCCCACACCCACCATCATACTCAGGTATCTAGGTGGCATACTGGATTTCACAGGGGAGCTCAACAGATACGCAGTGCAACGAGCAACACAGCGAGACATCCCAGCGGTACAAATGTGCAGGGATTTGGTGGATGGATTGATGGGCGAGCTGCTGCAGTTTGACCTACGGAATGGGGCATTGCGGAAGAAATACGATGCGCTGAAATACACTCTGCGAAAATTGGAGGTGGGGTGGGTGTGGGTGTAAAAGGGGTTTGTAGTGGCGGTTGGGTGTGTTGTGTGGTGCGAAAAAGGACAAGAGGGGGGGTTGCTGATGTTTTGTGGTCATGTATTGATCACACATCCATGCACATGTGTTGATCACACACAGAATACATTGTACGAGCTGTCGTTGCTGCAAGGGGGCGTGGTTCGAAAGGAAACGGGAGGGGAGGATGATGCACCACCAGAGGGGGGGGGGGCACCAGATGGCGAGTAATGCTTGTGTTACAAATGCAGTTTTGGTCAAACATCGGTCAACATCGGTCAACAGTGTGGTTAGTGTGGTTGTTGATGGCACTTGTGTGGTTTGTCATGAAATAACAACAACAAAACGATACAAAGTGCTGAAACACAAAATTCTTTTGCAAGCAGCAAGTGCACTGGCAACACTGTCAACAAATAACTAATGAAAACAGGAAAAAAAAGCAAAAAACAGCAAGAAAACATTTCACCAACCCCCGTCATCCGCGGCGCCCTGCAGCCGTAAACATGTCCTCCTCCTCCTCCTCCTCCGCACCTGCTCCCTCCTTCCTTCCCTCCTTCAACACCCACACACTTTGCCCCTGCACTGTTTTCCTCACAGCCAACTGCTTGAGCGCCTGCTTGAACAATGGGGTGTGCTCAGGTGCGAGTTGTTGTTTGAAATGAGACACCAGGGCTGTGCTGGGGGCCTGGCCACCCCGGGCTGTTATAAAGGCGGTGACTTGTGACATGATGTGTTGTGCTGCTGCGAGTGACGGGTCCTCTGTTGCTGTGTGTGGTGAGGGGTATGGTATGTTGGGACGTATAATGTTATACTATGTTATATTATGTTATATTATGTAGGTATGAAAGTTTGTGGGGATATGCAATGATATTGGGGTATGGATTGATGTGGGGGTATGCAAAGATGTGGGGATATGTAACGATGTAGAGAAATACGCACACTGGGGTGTACATGGCATCACCACCATCATCTATCACCATCATCATACCAGTGCGCAAGGCATCTTGCTGTGCACGAATACGCCCCAGTAAATCTCGACTTGTGGGTGCAACCCCACCTCGTGTACCCACAGCCATCCCACCCCCCACACCCATCCCACCCCCCACAGGTATGCCCTGTGTGGTGGGGTTTGTCGTGGTGCGCGCAATGCGGGGGTTGGTGGTGCTGCCAAATCGAGCAGGGGTGCTTGAGGGATCACCCGCTGTTCCTGTGTGGTGTGTGATTCTTTTATGTGTGATTCTATTATGTGGCTGTGGTAAACACACGCCTTGATGCTGCTGATGCTGATGCTGATGCTGCTGATGCTGCAAGATGGTGCATACAACAAGAGAATATTTTTGTACACACAACGCACCATGTACACACAACACACCATGTACACACAACACACCATATATACACAACACACCATATATACACACCACACCACAACCCCCCCCCCACACCATACACACACACGCACCAGAGCGCCCCGTCCACGTCGGCGCATGCACCGGCGCTTCCTGACACAGCAGTCGTGATTCCCTCAGGCGCTTGGCAGCTTCAGCAGCAATACGAGCAGCTTCTCTATCAAGAACATTGGTGCTATTGGGCCCAACAGCCCCCTCCACCGCGTTGTGGTCCACTGCACCAGCCAGCGAATCGTTAAAGAGTGCCTGCAGTAGTTTGGCATCGTGACCGGGGCCCCCTTGTTGGGAGGGACCTGCTTCTTCTTCATCTTCTTCGTCTTCGTGTGGGGGGTCGGTGTGACGTTCCGTTCGCACCACCATTGTTCCATTTCCCTTGGAATTTCCCGTTGTTTCGCGATCTTTTTCAACACTTTTTTTATCATTTCCAGTACGTTTTCTTTGTTCCTCGTTGTTCTCCTCATCTCCTTTTTCATCCTCCTCCTCATCCCCCTTTTCATTTTCTTCCTCATCCCCCTTTTCATCCTCCTCCTCTTCTTCTTGGTGTATTGGTACACTCACCCCCACATCATGTTGAGCAAACAGTCGTTCTGTTTCAGTGGGCACGCCATCTTGATATTGTTTTCCCAGTGTGAATAGGTCTGCCATGTCTTTTGCCTTGAAGAGACGCCGCTGCCTGGGGTCACGAAGGACCTGGGAGAGGGAGTGGGGGGGGGGGGGGTGATGGAGGTGGTGGTGGTGGGTGATGATGTTTGGTGGTGATGTGCGGGTATTGCCATCAAACATAATAACAACAACAATAATTATGATAACAGTAATAATAAATTCAACACTAATAACAATGGGAGCACCACAATGACGGTCAATCACACACACATACAGGCAGCACATATCAACACACAAACACAACCAACCACAACCCACCCACCCACCTTGTCAGTCAAAAAGTGTTTATATATCTGCCTGTGATACACCTTTTCCTCTATAGTACCGCTAGTGATCAACCTGTATATCACCACATCCCTGGTCTGACCAATGCGCCATGCCCTCTCCCTTGCTTGCACATCTGTGTGAATGTGTGTTGCTGTGTGCATACTGTTTTGTTGCACAGAGAACATACTTGTACAGAGAATGTGTGTGTGTGTGTGTGTGTGTGTGTGTGTGTGTGTCTATCGAGTGCATACGATATTGCATGTGTGTGTACGTCGTGTGTACTATGTGTGTGTGTACGTCGTGTGTACTATGGTGTGCATACATAGTGCGTGGTTTTCTGACGTACTCACACAACATGTGTGCTTGTACACATATACACATACACATCTTCTCACCACCACACACACACACCACCACATACACACATCCCCTCACCACCTACACATCCCCCCTCTCTTTTCATACCTGTACTCGGGTTCCAGTCAGGATCATACAACAGCACTCTATTGGCCCCAGTGAGATTCACCCCCAACCCCCCCACCTTAGTGGTCAACAAAAACGCAAACACATCCGGGTTGGTATTAAAGTCATCCACCAGCCGGGCCCGGATGCCCACCCCGGTCCCCCCATCCATGCGATGATAGGTGAATTCATGGTGGCGTATTGTTTTTTCGATAATGTCGAGCATCTGCTGGGTTTGGGTAAAGACGAGGGCCCTGGGTGTGTATTTGGGGATATGGAATGTGTATGTGGCATGGTATGTACATATTGGGAGTCCCATTCCCCACATCTACCATCCAGAATACACACACTCCATATGACACACATATTCAATATGACACACACACACACAATATCACACACACACCCAACATCACAAACACCAAACATTAAAAAAAAACACAATATCACCCCCCCCCAAACCCCCCAACCCCCCACCCACACACACACACCCAAAAAACATACTTGTGTCCTTGTTCATGCCAGTGCTTCAAAACCTTGACCGCCACCTGCAGCTTACCACTCCGCACAGGATTGCCATAATCCTCCATGCCAGCATTACTGGCTCGTTGCAACAGATCCGGGTGGTTGCATATCTTACGGAGTATGTCTATACCGACCAGTGCATTGCGGTTGCCGTCGAGTATATCTGTCACCTGTGGTGGTGATGATGGTGTGGGAGTAGGAGGGTGGGGAGTTGCGGGTGGGTGGGGTAGGTAGTTTTATGTGTGGGTGGGGTAGGTAGTTTTATGTGTAAATACATACACAAAACAGAAAGTGTATGCTACACTGGAGTGTGCACTCGTGTTTTTTGCTCACGCATTGTTTGACCACTATGTTTGACCACTATGTTTGACCACCATGTTTGACCACTATGTTTGACCACCACGTTTCCCCCCCCCTCCATCAATAACAAAACAGCATCATTGTTCACAACCCTCCCACAGCCTACCTCTTGTGAACTCAAGTATGCCCTGTACACACTCCTTTGTTCCTTTGTGAGTTGACAAAACAACACCTGTTCTGTCTTGCCTGGCAGTTGACTGCCCACGTCTTTCTTCAGGCGTCGTAACAAATAGGGGGAGATGAGGTCACGTAGCATCACTGCACAACGATATGCAGTAGACACCTGTGTGTTGTATGGGTGCATGGATGTGTATCGTATGGGTGTGTGGTGTGGTGGTGGAACAACAGTGGGGGTACTCTTGTGTGCATTGGTGTGTCGTGTGTGCATTGGTGTGTTGTGTGTGCATTGGTACCATGCATATGTATATACAGGGTCTATTGCGTGTGCAGTCAACATGATGGTCAACGCCACAACATCCAGTGCACACGTTGTCAAACCAGCATCATGCAACCAAAACCATGCTCACACCCCCACCAAAAACACACCCACCACCACACCGAAAACAAACCTGCATGGATGTTGCATTGGCATACCCCCCCAGCTGTATAGGCAGTGCAAATTCTGTTTGAAACACAGGCAGCGTCCCCAATTTCCCAGGAAAGATAAAGTCAAACAGGCTCCATAATTCGGTCAAACGATTTTGAATGGGGCTCCCAGACATGATGAGGCGATGTACGGTTTGCAATTGCTTTGCAACGAGGGTGATGTCGGCGTCTGGGTTGCGGATTTTGTGGCCTTCATCGAGTATGGCGTAACCCCTGTGTGGTGGGTGTATGGTGGGGGGGATATGGGTGGGTATGTGTGTGTAATATGTGTGTATGTGTGTATGTGTGTGGTGTGACGTCATCTTGTGTTGTGATTGTGAGAGTGCATGCAGTGTACACGTTACGTCACCATGACCCACCATCACAATCATCACACGCTACCACCACCCACCATCACAATCATCACATACCATTCCACATCAAGCAGCAGGTCTCTATTGCGCCTCAGTTGGTCATATGAAGTCACAAGCAACCCTGATGATGCTTGTGTTGCTATTGATATCAACTCCCTGTGTGATGGGAGAGGGGTGTGTATGGGATGTGCGTATTGGGTGTGTGTATGGTTACCAATGAGCAGGTTTGTATGCACACATGAGCACGTGTGCTGGGGTGCGCATGAATGTGATGTGCGGTGTATGTGTCTTGAGTTTATATATGACCAACAAAAAAACAACCCACAACCCACCACCCTCATGCACCCACACCACCACACCAAAAAACACATACCCTCTACTTGCCCAAAACACCCACCCACCCTCATGCATCCACACCAAACCACCACCACAATAAAAAAAACATACTCTCTACTAGGTCGCACGGCCCCCCTTCCGCTCCGGGCACTCTCATGCAGCAGCAGCACCCGAAAGGGGGGATACCACTTGTTCAGCTCCTTGACCCATTGATGCATGACAGTGGCGGGACACACTACCAGGGTGGGTTTGTAGAGGCCACTGAAATGAAGTCCTGCTAAAAAGGAGATTATTTGTATTGTTTTGCCTAGGCCCATTTCATCTGTGTTGGGGGAAGCATGGTTGTGGGGGGGTTGTGGGGGGAAAATGGTTGTGTGGTGTGGGGGGGGGAGGCTGGTTATTTGATGGTAGGGGGGCACGGTTGTGTGGGGGGGGGGCAATGGTTGTGTGGATGAGGGATGAATATGTTGTGCATGTCTGGATAAGAACAACAATCAAGCAACACATACATATCAAAGTATACACGCACATAATAAAACCCACACATACCACCAATAATCCCCCCCGCTCGTTGTGTGTGCAGCTCCCACAACCACTTTACTGCTGTTTGTTGGTATGGAAACAGTGCATCGTATATACGTGCTGGTATGCGATATCCCCCTTGGAACTCCAACACATCTTGGCTCAATGATGCACCTGTGTGTGTGTGTTTGGGGGAATGCTTATCATGTGCTTGTTTGTGTGTGTGTGTGTGTGTGTGTGTGTGTGTGTGTGTGTCTGTGTGTGTGTGTGTGTGTGTGTGTGTGTGTGTGTGTGTGTGTGTGTGTGTGTGTTATGGTACTTGGTATGCAGGTGTTGTGTTTGTGTGTTGTGATTGTGTATGTGTTGTGTGTGTATGTGCATAAAGCACAGGTGTAGGTAACCACATGAATCAAACAATACACTCCCACAACCTCACACACACCATTACACCAGCGCCACCTACACTACTCACCATGTCCCACAAGACCACTCATCATATCTCGCAACACCAATCATTATATACCCTCACTCACCTGCACGTTGATACGCAACTCGGCGCCTCAACCACCTTGCTTCCTCAGCATCATCCACACCATGTGCATCCTCCTCCTCCTCATTCTCCTCCTCATCATCATCATCATACGCACCCACATGCACACCATCATCATCCTCAGCACCTCCCTCCTCCCCAACCACATCATCACCATCACCACTGTGTTGACCGCCGCGTTGACCACTCCGTTGACCACTTCGTTGACCACCATGAACCCCACCCACAAGTCGGCGCCGACGGCGTAGTGTGGAATGGCGAGGCATGCGAGCAGCTGGTGCATTCCCACTCGCAGCTTGTCGCCAAAAATGCTCTGGTAGACGCTGTGCTGGGCGCTCTGGTATGTTTATCTGGGTGTTGAGATTGTGATTGTATGTTGAGAACAAGGGGTGTTGACCATAATTTGGGTTGTCCACATGTGATGCAACATCTTGTACATACCACACACACACTGTTGGTCACATACACACCGTTGACAACACACACAACCATATAATCACACACACCCAATCACACCCGATCACCTCCCCCCAGCCAATCACCCCCTCCCACACACACCTACACTTCATACAACGCACCTCTGTCACATCAAGCAGCTTGGCACGATGTTTCTCAGCTTCAATATTCCTAAACTTGCGAGCAGCACGTGAAAACGCATCTTCCTCGACACCTTCATCTTCTGCGACACCTGCTTGTGCAACACCTTGTTCACCTTGATGATCTTGTGCATCTTGTACACCTTGTACATCATCATTGTGATTTTCCATAACAGCATGGGGCAATCTGCCTGGTCCAGCATCATACCCATCATGCTCATCATGACCACCAGCACTACCAGCACCAGCACTACCAGCACCACCACCACCACCACCACCAGCACTACCAACACGTGTCCTAGTATGTTGATGAAATGTGTGTCCATTGGTACCCATGCGCACACGGGTAGCACGTCTCTCAAAACCATGCAGTGCATCAAAAGGGGTTACTACACCCTGTGTTTGAGTGTTTGTGTGTGTGATTGTGTGTGTGTGTACATGTGTGTGTGTAAATGTATGTGTGTGTAAATGTGTGTGTGTGTGTTGTGGAACAATTATTGCGCCTTGTTGATAATTAATAACACGCCCTTGTTGTTGAACAAGTACAAACACACACACACACACAGCACCTCCCCCCCCACACCCACACATACCATGCGTATGAGGTTATCACGCTCAGTTTCCAACAATGCTGCCCCCCTTGTTGCAGCAGCATCAGCAAACATGTCATCCTCTGCGTCCTCTTCATACTTTCCCCTTCGACCACCACCACCAGAACCACCACCACCACGTCGATGCACACTCCCACCTTCATGACCACCATCACTGCTACGATGCCGCTTGTTTCCCATACCACCAGCACCAGCACGTTGTCCCCTCCTCCCCTCCTCCCCCCCCCCACCTCCTGCCGCTGCTCCTCTTCGTTTTCGTCGTTGAGCAGCTTTGAGCACTTTGAGGGTGGGATCATGCACCTCCATATCTCGCTGGCGTTGCAGTAATGCACCCAGACGCTGCTGTAAGACGGCACGCTGCAGGTCGCCATGGGTATCGGAGGTAGGGGTGGATGTGGATGGTGCATCCTTGGATGGTGCGTGTGCTGGTGGGTGCGTGTCTGCTGTGGGTTGGTCGTCGTCCCCCCTGGGTGCCAGTGCATCACGCAGGGTGGTTATTTCCCGGAGGAGCGCCATGTAGGTGTGCTTGGGATCATCTGCGGTGTGTTTTTTTCGGATGGGATGGTGTGTGTTTGTGTGGGTGTGTGCTGGTGGGCAAGTACACAGGGATCATCCTCTTCATGGAATTTTTCAACAACAAACACACCTTGTGCTGTAGCATCATGCAGGGTGCGTTGCTGCGCCTGTGAGGTGGAGGTTGAGGTGGAGTGTCGGGTGTGGCATGGGGGGCATCACACAGGAAGGAAGACGAGTGATGTGCTGTGTCCCTACCTGATCAAGCAATGCACTCTCCACCAACGACGCGTCCACTGCAGTTGCATTCTCAAGCTCCATGATGAGAGCAACCCCTCAAGTTACAAGTTTTCCTCAATCATCCGCTGCAATCCATTAATGTATTGGTTGTGGACATGCTTTTAAACATACTTTGTCGTTGCTGCGTAGTGCACGACGTACTGACATTTAATGGAATGGAAATAACTAGCAATTGGGACAATTATGCACATAAAACCCAGCAATAAACAACTTGCGTACACACACGTTGCCCAACTCCTCGGGCCCTTGTATTACATACACACTACTGCAACAACCACAGCACTGCAGCCATGTTGACCATTTGGCAAAGGATGGGCCAGACATCTCGTTGTCATGCTGCCCATGCCATGGTATGCACACACATGCACACAACTAATCGGCCTCAACAAACATCTACAACACCCTTCCACAACCTCAGTTGTATAGCAATGCGTTTGCATCCGCGTGGATGAGCACAGAAGCAACACCTGAAGTCTCAACAGAGCGGCAGCCATCAGCGTCTGTACCCACACCAGCACCATCTAACAATAAGAGCAAATGTACGGTGTATGTTGGGATTACATGTTTGTGTGGATACAACATCCCCATGGTGCGTATCATATACAACCCATATGCAACCATGCCAACGCCACATGACAACAACCATCAACATGCCATCCACCAATCCCCACCACAGATCCATGGGTTTTATACGTACGCAATGCCAATGCCTACAGCACTGAGCGTGATGTGCGTGCCATGTTTGCACCCGCCAATCCAGACTACATACAGTACGTTTTGTACGCTGTTGTTTGTGCCCCCTCAATCCCTCAATCCCTGCCCTTCACACCTGAAACAATCTTCACACCTGAACAGTAATTTCCACACCTGAAACAATCTTCACACCTGAACAATAATTTTCACACCTGAACAATAATTTCCACACCTGAAACAATCTTCACACCTGAACAATAATTTTCACACCTGAACAATAATTTTCACACCTGAACAATAATTTTCACACCCGAACAATGATGTTCCGTGATGCACATCACACAGGTTTGACTACGACACGCAAGGCACTATGCAGGGTGTGTGGGTGATGTTTGGCAGCATGAGAAAGCGACAAGAGGCACGTGACAACTGCAGAGAGTTTTTGGTAAGGGTTGTGTGGGGTGTTGGTATGTTGTGTAGGGGTTGTTGGCATATTGTGTAGGGGTTGTTGGTGTGTTGTGTAGGGGTTGTTGGTATGTTGTGTAGGGTGTTGGTATGTTGTGTAGGGTGTTGGTATGTTGTGTAGGGGGTGTTGGTATGTTGTGCAGGATCAACAGTATCACGTGTCAACACATGATGTATACACAATCATCCCCTCCCTCTCCTCCTCATGATCATCTCCTTTCCCTGCTCATGGTATCACAGGGTGCACACAAAATTCGACTGCAGGCGGCACATCCACGTGATCATGCAGCAGCAGTGGAAACTATACAGCAAACCACTGCATGCCCAAAACCTGGTGGTATGTGTGTGTGTGGTGGTATGTGTGTGTGTGGTGGTACGTGTATGTGTGGTGGTATGTGTGTGTGTGGTGGTATGTGTGTGTGACATACTTGTGTACATGTGTTGTGCTGTGTGTATGTGGTGTGCTGTGTGTATGTGGTGTGGTGTGTGTATGTGTGGTGTGGTTCATGTATGTGTTGTGCAATGTACCCAACTGTACAGTACCAGTACTGTACCTGCCTACCGTCGCACGCCCCCACACAGGCACACACATGCACACACACAGGCACACACATGCACACACACAAACACACAGGTCGTGTCATACTCCTGCAGGATCTACCCAGACGCACCGTCTTCACTGATGTGCACCGGTTGTTTCGTGCATATGCTCTTGATCGCAGCCCTATCAAGTACCTCGACCCCATTCCAGTGCGTGTGTGTGATGAGGAGATGTGTGTGATTTGATGTGTGTGTGATAAGGAGACGTGTGTGATTTGATGTGTGTGATAAGGAGATGTGTGTGTGTGATAGGGAGATGTATGTGATAAGGAGATGTGTGTGATAAGGAGATGTGTGTGATAAGGAGATGTGTGTGATACGGAGATGTGTGTGATAAGGAGATGTGTGCGATTTGATGTGTGCATGAGGTGGTTGTGTGTGCGTTCCTTCACACTTTCTTATATCGTCACACGCAGGGTGGGAGAACCGTCAATGTGGTGGTTCGATTTGCCACTGCAAGTGAGGCACATAGGGCGTATGTGACAATGCAAAACACCTACTTTAATGGCACACGCTTGCAGATGATGGTATTGCAGTAGCCAGCGGTGTTGCGGATGATGATGATGCAGTAGCTAGTAGTGCTGCTGTGTGGGAAAGGCGCATCGAGTCAGATGCGGGGGCCCTTTTTCTGGTGAGTAGGGCCCTTTCTTTGTGTGTTGGGACATTCTTTGTGTGTTGGAAACACTTGATGGTGTTGGAAACACGATGTGTGAAAGTTTACGAAATAAACAACCACCAATGCAACATACTTGTCGTTGTTTTGAGGAAACGTAAGCATGTCGTTGTTTTGAGGAAATTGCAACAGTGTCACAACACAACATCATCAAACCATGAGCGAGAAGACATAGAAGACATAGAGACAACATAAAAACAGCAGAAACACGCTAAAACGCAAGTACCACATGAAAGCAAACAAGGCACACTGCGGGGTGTGGGGGGGAGGGGCATATGTGCACATTTGCATGCACAAGATAATGATACACAAGGATATGCTTCTCTGGTAGCTGCACATGTTGAAACTGCACACATGGCACGTAAAACACATGGTTTAACTGCACACACATGGCATGCACACAGACATGGTTCAACTGCACACATGGTGGACAACTGCATACTCTATGTGGCTCTAGGAGGGCCCAGGGCAACCCACCCCCAAGAGAAGCATGCATCATCCTGTTACATGTCCTACACACATCCACCACGTATGCACACGTGGTGTTCCTGCATTGAGTTGGATCAACAATCACATTCCAGGTGGGGCGCAGCAATGGCAAGCACACACACACTCGTATGTTTTCTCTCAACACACACACTCTCCTATGTTTTCTCTCAACACACACACACATTCGTATGTTCTCAATCATCATGTGCATGCACAGGCATCCATTCCACAGAAAATATCTCTACTATCTACGCGCTCACCAATACCCATTCTCTTAGTGAATGGGCACCCCAACAACACAGACAGTGCCAGCACACCTTTTCACTCACACGATACATCCACCACCCACCCACCCACCACCCACCCACACACCAACACCGTGCAACATACGGTACCATCAACACATGGTACCATCAAAACACACACAAGGTAGCATCCTTTACCCACCCGCAGGTGCTTTGCTGGTGGTTGCGTCCCCCCCCCCGCTCCCCTCCCCACTCATGCTCCCCCCCCGCTTATCTGGGGAAGGCAACGGTGTCTGACTCTCGAGTTGTATACGCTGCAGCTTGGTCTCCATTGCCCTCAGCTTTTCCCGTAGTTTTGAATTTTCGTCACGCAGCAGGGCAACTTCTGATCGGAGTTTATCATGATCCTCTTTGTTTGCCCTGAGGGCGAGGCGTTCTTGCAGTAGGCTACTCAAGTGACTGTGCTTTCCCTTTTCGCTGTCACCCACTGCCACCACCAGTTCTCTCAACAACTCAAAGGGGCCTTTTGAGGGGGGGGGAGATGTGATGTACGATGTGTTGATTTGATAATGATGATGATGATGCGTTGATTTGATGTATGATGTGTTGATTTGATAATGATGATGATAATGTGTTGACTGGATAATGAGGTGTTGATTTGAGTACAATGTGTTACGCAGAAGATGTGTAGTGCAACACGTATACGCACGCCACAACCCACCAACACACCTCACCACAACCACCTCACTAACATTACCACCACAAAAACACTCAACAAACACTCAACACAAAACAACACACCCTGCAACTGGTCCTGCAGCTCCTTCAAGGGTCCCAGCAACATACCCACCGCCTGCTGTGTCGGACTGGTGGTCTGCACACCCAACGCCTTGCTTGAACCCCCATCATGCGAAGCCCCTGTGGAGCTCCCTGTGCGTGCCATATACGCCCGCTTGTCCCCATTGAATGATTCCTCTTCGACGATGTGGAAACGCCCCTTTCTTTTCGCTTTTTCAGGACCCTCTGCGCCTTCTGCTTTGCCTGTTGAGAGAGAGAGTGTTTGTGTGTGGTGGTGGTGGTGTACAATTGGTGTGTATCGATGGGTGGGTGGGTGTGTTTGACAAAGCAATGATTGATGAGAATACAATACATGCAATGCACGACTATACAAACGCTCGATGACAGTACAACACATACAAACGCATCAACACATGCATCCCACACAACACATGCTCCCCTCCACACCCACCCATCACCCCCCCCTACCTTCCCCCCCCTCTGAGGTCAACGACAATTTTGATGCCCCCCCCTCCCCCAGGGACGTGGTGGGGGGCATGTCATCCGTATCACCCTCCCACACATCAAACCGACCCTGTTTCTTATGAATAGCCTTGCTGCTGGCTGGCTTGCTACCACTTAGGGTGGCTGCCAATGTGTTTTTCTCCACACCCCTGTGTGTGTGTGATATTGATTGTGTGTGGGATATGTGGGGGATGTGGAGTGTGTGGGATATGGAGTGTTTACAGAACAGCGTGTACAGAACAGTGTGAACAGAACACCGTGTATCTCTACACAGATAAACACCACCCCCCCACCACCCCACCTGCTAGGTGTTGTAGCAGGCTTGGTCTCCCTGTCAGCACTACTACTACGAGCATGCACAGGGGACGCCGCAACAGGGGGCCGAGATATCGTAGCCGACATGGGCTGCTGAGGGGCCTCACCGCTCCCACTGTCAAGCACATGGGTGGTGTTGATGGGTGCAGGGATGGTTCCATTAACACCCCCACTGTGTGTTTCTGGAAGCTCAGTGCCGCTACCCCGGGAGGACATGCGTATGCGGCCCTCAGAGGGACCCTCTGGGACCGTCGGCAATGCGGGACCCTTGCCCGCATCTGTTGTGTGTATGTTAGGATGCATGTGTGCACACTATGACACACAATGACACACAATGACACATTATGACACATTATGACACACAATGACACATAATGCCACACAATGACACGTTCTGATACCAACCCCATAGGTGTGTGTTGCCTACCCAATACCCTCATGCACCCACAACCATCCACTCACCTCACCCACCCACCCACCCACCCTACACGCCCATACCTCACCCCCACCCCCCCACACACACCTTCATGTGCCGCTTGCTCCCTGAGTGCCGCCACATCAAAATTCCAACTGCTCACCCCCCGTACATATGCTTCCTGGGACCGAACCATGTCTGCTGCCTGGGCCCTGAGCTCAGCTGTGCTGCCCAGTCTCATTTGCCGTACACGTTCAGGCAGGGGTGGGAGGACGGCGAGGAGGTGCTTGACAAGGTAGCTTGAGTCATGTGCAGTCTGATGAGGGAGGGAAAGAGGGGGGGTATTGTGTGTGTGGTTTGTGTGTGAGGGCGGGTTGTGTGTGTTTGGGTTGTGTGTGGGTTGTGGGGGTGGGTGCGTGGTGTGGAGTGGGAGGGGGCTTGCAAAGGGAGGAGGAGCAAATACTGCAAGACAACAAGAAAAAGAACAATGACGATACCAGCCACAACAATACCAACACTGACACCACAAAAAACCTCACACACTCTTTGAACCCCACCACCACCACACCTTGAAGAATTTGTGTTCCAGCAGTTGTGAGGCAGTAGGTCGTTTGCTGGGGTCCTTTACAAGACACTTGGCCACAATATCACGCATTGCCTGAGTGTAGGTGCACACAGAGGGTACATGTGGTGGGGTGTATATGGCAGGATGTATGTGTGTGTACGTGTGTGTGTGTATGTGTGTGTGTATGTGTGTGTGGTGAACACCTTTTGTCTTTGTTGAAACAACAACAACAACAACAACACACCCCATATCTACACCTGCACTCAGACAACAAACACGCCAACCACATAACAACACACTCCACACGCCAACACCATACCTTGGAGAAATGTTTCTTGCTGCTATCAGAGTCTAATGTGGGGGGAGGGTTTTGTATGGTCATGAGCAGCACCTTCATGGGGGGGAGCTTTGCAAAGGGTGCATGCCCATGTGCCAGCTCTAATATAGTAATACCAAAAGACCAGATATCTGCCAAGGGACCATACCTATGTGATGATAGGGTTTGTGGGGATGTGTGTGATTGGTTGAGGGTGATTGGATGTGTGAGATTGGTTGTTGTGTGCATGCACATTGCAACCCAACCCTGTTAATGCTGCACATAGGTACAAATCCATGCTGCACACAGGTACAATTCAATGTACACCAAACACCCACCCCCCTTGTGTTCATCACACCTACCCTTGTGTCTGCTCCATCACCTCGGGTGCCATCCAACATGGTGTACCCACAAATGTATTCCGAACTGCTTGTTGATGCCCCCATGATCCACTGCGCTCCATGCTTGCTGCTACACCGAAATCTGCCAGGTACACCTGCCCACCCTTGTCGATGAGGATGTTACCTGCCTTGACATCCCGATGGATGCATCCCTGCTTGTGGATGTAGTCGAGGCCCTTGAGCACTTCTTTGAGAATGGTGGCAATCACTGGCTCTTCCAATCCCTGTTTGGGATGTGTGTGCGGGGGGGGGTGCTTGTGTGGTGGGGTGCGGGATGGGGTGCGGGATGGGGTGCGGGATGGGGTGCATGATATTCCCCTCATATCATCCTGTAACGATCCACCATCACATACACCACACCACCCCAGACATATACCTCTGGGAATGCATATTTCATAATGTTCAACACAGAGCCGCCCGACACGTAGGGCATGACCATCCACAGGTTGCTCTTGGCCACAAACGAACAATACAATGGCAAGACATTGGGATGTGCCAGTTGCTTCATGGTTTGTGCCTCTCGTATGATTTCTTCAATGCTGCACGACATGTTTTCTAAATCCAACAGCTTGACAGCCACCTCTTCGTTGAGGGGGGTGCACACCGCTCGCCACACATTGGCCGAGACGCCCCGCCCGCACTCGTCGAGCAATTCATACGCATCTGCCACTGTGGGAAAGTCCAGCTTGGATGCTGCAGAGGAGGCAACCAGGTCTGTCTGGGATTTGGTGTGCTTGAGGGAGAGAAACGACGCCATCACTGCCGGGTGCCAACGTGGGCTTGGGTAGTGTGCAGCAAGGGATCTTCTTGGCTAAATCCAGGCACGCAAGCTTGATGTCAAGCTATAGGGCGCACGTGCCCGTGTTGGGCGCGCCAGTTGCCAGCGGCTTGGCTGGAACCAGATGCGATGGGTGGGGGTTTGTGCAGCCGTGCTCGTTTGAGATGGCTACTGTCGCACGGATGATGTATGGGTGATTATGTGGTAAAGCACCGCACAACAGGGTGAACAAGGTGGTGCAGCCAGGGCGGGGGAGTGTATTTTCAAGTGTTTTTTATGCAAATGGGGGGTGATGAGAGACAAGTGGACGTGGTTGTGCACGGGGATGTGCTAAGCATGCAACTTTTGTTTGGGGAGGACCGTGTTTGTGTGTATTGAGGAACAATATAGGTTTCCTCCTATATTTTTGGTGCTGGTTTGTGTACATGTTGGACAAATTGTGCTGCCCACCTACCCTCACACAGGGTAGGACACAAGCATGCATGCAGCTTTGTTCAATACACCAGGGAGATCACATGTTGTATCAAGAGAATAATGCAGCTGCCATGCTGCTCCAAGCCATCAGCACCAAATCACACCCATCACCATCATCATCCAACATGCAAGACCTCCGTGTCCTGGGCAAGCATGCAGCCCCCCCAGCATGGCACCGCCTGCAAGCATCAATAGCAACATCAGTGAAAAGGCAGCATCCACTTACAACAACAACAAAACACCTTCGCCGCCTCGGTCACACAGTGACCCGCCGCACCCCCGTCCCCACAGTCCCACACCTCCATCCCCGTTGCTGCCTCACACCAAGTACATCCACCACCCGTTTCCGTAAACATGCCCTCAACACCTTTTGTGCACGTGCATTCTTGAGGATACCAGGGCTTGTTGCTGCAGCAGGCCTCCCCCCGGTCCACTTGTCACCACACGACCTGTTTCATGCACATCTATTTCTTACCACAACCACAGCACAGCTTGGCCTGTTGTTTCATGCAAAAGAGTATCCAGCGTATTGTCAGACACAGTTTCCGTACGACTTGGGGTTTTGCCAACAGAAGAGCACAGTGACTGCAAACCAAGAGGCCCTCGACTGGCGCAACATCCTGTGGTTTTCCAACACCCTCGTGGCGCTCAATGTGGGACAGGATAGCGCGATGCATCCCCTCGTCATGCCTGGCGTTGCACCGTTTCGAACTGTTGGGGAAGACGTGTTTGGGACACCGATAGGGGATGTGTTTTGGATCAATGGGCAACTGTTGGTGGAGGATTTTGGGGCAGGTCGTCGCTGGAGGTGAGGTGGTTATGCTGTACTATATAAAGCTGTGTTGACAACAATGATGTAGTATTGGAATTTTGTGTGGTTTAACAGGATGGTTATCAGAAACTAATTGAAACAATACTAAAACACAACTATGGGTTCCACATATAAAACACATATGGCAGGCACAGCCTGTATGAAAGACCACTATGCATCATCATGAAAATGACCCATACAATGGGGGACACAGTTTTGTGTGCACAATTGCACTGTTTTTCATGGTTTAGAGAAAAAAAAAGACCAGGTCAACAACCCCTACAATCACATGAATCCCTCCATTTTACGGTCCCAAATGTACCGGTCATCCTGCAGCATAGGCATCATGGGGTTTGTGGGATCATGCTCCAACAAGTGGTCACAACGCAACCTGAAGAATCGAGAGGGGATGATTGTGCATACATTGTGTTAGTCCCATGTACCTCCCACCCAAAATCACACATACCGAAACGGGCGCCCCTCAAACTGCCCATTCATGACATAATGGTGCCATGCAAGAAACGGTTCGTCCCAATGAGGCAGGTCTCTGTTTTTGGTGATGTAATAATCAGTATCAAAGCACGTAGGGTCGAGCTGTTTTGTTGCCCAAATATGTCGCAGGGCATGTTCACGCAGTTGGCTTGCAAATGCATTTTCAGCAATGTCGATGGGCACCTGTTGTTGTTGTTGTAAGAAAAGTTGGGTGTGTGTTCACGGCAGCAGGTCTATTGGTCAGCATTATGGGTGTACACATGCTGCATTTCTTTAGACTTTTCTCCCCCCAAGACACATTGCTCACCTTGGTGTTTGTCCATTCATCGTAGCGTGATGCCTGACGTGGGCCAACCCAATTGGCAACGAGCATAAACTCCTTGACCTTGACAAACAGCACCTCCATGGGGTTGAGGCTTACACCATCATAATGGTCCTCAGCATATGGGTTGATCCTGTGAAAGGAGATGTGCACAGGTTGAGTCCATGCACAACCAGAACAATGAAGAAGATACCCATATCATCATACCCGCCATTGCATTTCCAGTTGTTCTTATTGCGCCAATCGATGCCCTGATAACGCAGCATGAGGCTGTCTATTGTGTAGCCAGCATCCAAGATTGCCAATGTGCTGCCCAGTTCCGAGTGGAAAATGGTGTCACGGAGGTCATAGTAGCACTGAAACACACTTTGATTGCGGGAGAGCACATTGTACCCAACCTGTTGTGTGTGAGCAAAGTGTTGTGGGCACTGCTACATACATACCCAATCACACATTGACACCCCTCCTACCTGATCCATGGCAACCACATACGACTGCACGTGGGGATTGCGACGACCAGCACGGGTGTCTGTTGCATCAGTACCCTCACAGCTGATGGTGGGCCCAACCAACTTGACCTCATCATTGATGCGGCTGGTCAACACCCTGGTCCAATGCACCTCGGGCTGTGTTGGTAATGATGGGTGATGATCATGTCGTCATGGTCATTTGTACGACAAACCCCCCAAAACATACCGGCCAATACGGTGGCAAAAATGGCCCACGCACAGACGAATTCATGACAATGAAATACTTGTACAAATGTGGCTGCGCATGCCCCTCCTTGATGGCCCAGCCAACGGTACCCCAGTCAAAGCACTCGTTGGTGTGTCGTACGTACTTGCCATTGCGTGGCAAGGGCGGCAAGGTGTTGTCTGATATTTCATCCTCCTGTGTCATTTTTTTGTACATTGGGGGAATACCATGTCTCATTCTTCAATAATTCTTGCATCCAACCACACCCCAAACCCACATACCGATTGCAGCACAAACACATAGTCACAGCCATCATTGTCATGCACACCCTCGCGCAAAAAGTAGCGCAGGTTGTTTTCGTATTCAGGGTCGGTGGGGGAAAAGACATACACCACCAAGGTATCAGCTTTGGTTGCCGTGTCTTCTGTTTGTGGTGTTGCTACTTCATTTCCCTTGCCCAGTAGCAACGTAGAGGATGATGACAACGCAGGGTCGTCAATGCTGCTGAGCACCCTGCTACGATAAAACTTGCCAGTAGCACTTTTTGGAATATAGTTTTCAAACACATTGCCACCAGTGTTGGTGTGTTGCCAGTGTTGGTTGCTGATCCTCCAAGTGTATATGTTGGTCAGAATCAGTATGGCCACAATGGACCAGCTCAGGCGTATGGTCGCGCTGCTGCGTGCTCGACCTAGAGTCTCCCGACGCTTGTTGCCAGCTGTGAGTGTGGCCGAGTTGCCAGGCCTGTGTGGTGTGTTGCACGGCGTCAATGATGATGTATAAAACGAAGGAGCACGTATAAGACAAAGTCCTTCACGTACTGGCAGTTGAAGGCTTGCACATCATCCTCGAATCTGTGGTTAGCGCGAGCGCATTAACAGCGAGTGAAACAGCATAGGATAGGAGCGTAATAACGTGCCCTTCCATTTACATACCCCTTGTGGCGTCTAAAGATTGGTTGTGCCATTGTCGACCAGATGCTTTAGGCATGTGCTTTCTTCAACTCTGCACAATACACATACGGATCTGAACTTTAATCAACATATACATACAACATAATCCGTTGTGAAGCGAATACTGTTTATCATTTTTTGGACAGTACTCGTTGTTGTAGTTTCCCTCGTTTCCCCCCTTGAAAAACCGTTTCCAGGTTACAAGTTGATGCACAGTTTGATACACACGGTAGCTACACACCAAACCTATCATGTACTCGTTATTGTTGGTGCACAATATCAAAAACACAGGGTGACAGGGAACACAGCACTGATCACAGGAGAAAAAGTCAAACAAGTCGGTGAGACTAGAATAAGCACATCTAAGTGATCATACAAAAAGGTTCACATTGTCAACAACATATGCACACAGTGCACAAACATGGTCAACAGATAGGTTTTGAGAAACAGCGCGGTCATTTCACCGTGTCCCAGCTGCAGTGCACTTCATTAATGGCACATCCACACAATGCACCAGTACATGCACGTATCAGCCGGTGTTTATATTGATAGGGTTTTTCATACAGATGCACGCTGCCTTAACACTACGCAGCATCATGGTCTTGCAGATTGTACAACATCATCATGCTGCTGCTCCTTGCGCTGCTGCTTCCAAGTTTGTTTGTGCCTCCTCCAACGGTGGCTGCTGTGTCTCTTCCACCGCCTGCTGCGTCTCCTCAGCCACCAGTGCGTTTGCTACCGTTTCCCAATCTAGCATGGGGGCAGCCTCCCCCCCAAACGGTCGATTCTCATCCGACAAGTCGGACACCGTGCCACCATGTTCTACAATGTCGGCAGCTGGTAGAGCAGTTATTACTTCTTGTTCATTGTCTGCACTGCCAGGTGGTGGTGGTGGGCCCAGTAGCCGTGGCTCCTGCTGGACAACTGGAAGCTGTTGTTCATCAGCAGCAGGGGTTGCTTGTTGTTCCTGGGCTGATTCTTGGGCTGCTTGGGCTTCCGCAACTTCTTCCATGATCATGGGGATCATGGGGTTGGTGGGGTCATACTCAAGCAAGCGCTTGCAGAGCAACCTGAATTGTTGTGCGGCAGATGTTGTGTGTTGTTCAGAGTAGCATCTACACTTGAACCCAAAATACCCATACCGGAATGGGCGCCCCTCAAACTGCCCGTTCATGACATAATGGTGCCATGCAATCATGGGATCGCCCCATCGTGGCAAATCTTGATTTTTGCCCAGGTAATAGGCGGAATCAAAGCACCCTGGTTCGAGCTGTTTCATGGCCCAAATATGACGCAGGGCATAATCCCGTGTATCTTCTGAGAATGCATTCTTTTTAATGTCATGGCCCCTCTGTGTATTTGGATGGGGGGGGTTCATGTAGTATGTTGTACGCAAATGCACACATTGTCTCAACTACAGTTTGTTGAGTTTGGTTTGTACCCATACCATGCTATTGGCCCAGTTGTCATAGTGTGATGCAAGGCGTGCACTGACCCAATTAGCGTCGAGCATAAACTCCTTGACCTTGACAAATAGCACCTCCATGGGGTTGAGGCTTACACCATCATAATGGTCCTCAGCATATGGGTTGATCCTGTGAAAGGAGATGTGCACAGGTTGAGTCCATGCACAACCAGAACAATGAAGAAGATACCCATATCATCATACCCGCCATTGCATTTCCAGTTGTTCTTATTGCGCCAATCGATGCCCTGATAACGCAGCATGAGGCTGTCTATTGTGTAGCCAGCATCCAAGATTGCCAATGTGCTGCCCAGTTCCGAGTGGAAAATGGTGTCACGGAGGTCATAGTAGCACTGAAACACACTTTGATTGCGGGAGAGCACATTGTACCCAACCTGTTGTGTGTGAGCAAAGTGTTGTGGGCACTGCTACATACATACCCAATCACACATTGACACCCCTCCTACCTGATCCATGGCAACCACATACGACTGCACGTGGGGATTGCGACGACCAGCACGGGTGTCTGTTGCATCAGTACCCTCACAGCTGATGGTGGGCCCAACCAACTTGACCTCATCATTGATGCGGCTGGTCAACACCCTGGTCCAATGCACCTCGGGCTGTGTTGGTAATGATGGGTGATGATCATGTCGTCATGGTCATTTGTACGACAAACCCCCCAAAACATACCGGCCAATACGGTGGCAAAAATGGCCCACGCACAGACGAATTCATGACAATGAAATACTTGTACAAATGTGGCTGCGCATGCCCCTCCTTGATGGCCCAGCCAACGGTACCCCAGTCAAAGCACTCGTTGGTGTGTCGTACGTACTTGCCATTGCGTGGCAAGGGCGGCAAGGTGTTGTCTGATATTTCATCCTCCTGTGTCATTTTTTTGTACATTGGGGGAATACCATGTCTCATTCTTCAATAATTCTTGCATCCAACCACACCCCAAACCCACATACCGATTGCAGCACAAACACATAGTCACAGCCATCATTGTCATGCACACCCTCGCGCAAAAAGTAGCGCAGGTTGTTTTCGTATTC
>VFQP010000235.1_pt1 | contig 134321 bp, 125 predicted proteins | sample 3512351 | NCBI WGS metagenome assembly VFQP01 (sample SAMN10412372, study PRJNA504923) | tailings metagenome | isolation source: Relicate 1 Philex TSF1 revegetated site | place: Philippines: Tuba, Benguet | collected 2017-08-29 | reverse complement strand
CCGTCAAGGCTCCGGGCTTCGGTGATCGCCGCAAGGCCATGCTCGAGGACATCGCCGTCCTGACCGGCGGCCAGGTGATCTCGGAAGATCTCGGCATCAAGCTCGAGAACGTCACCCTCGACATGCTGGGCCGCGCCAAGAAGGTCCGCATCGACAAGGACAACACGACGGTCATCGACGGTACGGGCAAGAAGAAGGACATCGAAGCGCGCGTCGGGCAGATCAAGGCGCAGATCGAGGAAACCACCTCGGACTACGACCGCGAGAAGCTGCAGGAGCGCCTGGCCAAGCTCGCCGGCGGCGTCGCGGTGATCCGCGTCGGCGGCGCGACCGAGGTCGAGGTCAAGGAGAAGAAGGACCGCGTTGACGACGCGCTGAACGCAACGCGCGCGGCCGTCGAAGAAGGCATCGTCGCCGGCGGCGGCGTCGCTCTCCTGCGCGCTTCGGCGAACGTCAAGGCTGCCGGCGCCAATGCCGACCAGGCCGCCGGCGTTGCCATCGTGCGCCGTGCGCTGCAGGCTCCGGCCCGCCAGATCGCTGCCAACGCCGGAGCGGAAGCTTCGATCGTTGCCGGCAAGATCCTGGAGAACAAGGGTGCGACCTTCGGCTACAACGCCCAGACCGGCGAGTATGGCGACATGATCGCCATGGGCATCGTCGACCCGGTCAAGGTCGTCCGCACCGCGCTGCAGGATGCCGCGTCGGTCGCCGGCCTGCTGGTCACCACCGAGGCCATGATCGCCGAAGCGCCGAAGAAGGACGCTGCGCCGATGGGCATGCCGGGCGGCGGCGGTATGGGCGGCATGGGCGGCATGGACTTCTAAGTTCGGCCATCAGCCAGGAATACCAGGGGGGCGGCCCGCGAGGGTCGCCCTTTTCTTTGTCCAGCACGGAACCATCTTCCTGTCCGCCCGTTATCCTCGTGTCGGACGCCATCGAAAGACGGCGAAAGACAAAGACGCCTCCAGCACCTCTCAAAGGGTGCGGGAGGCGTTTTGATTCCCGGGGTGCCTGAGCCTGTCTACTGCGTGAAGAAGGCGGGGTGCTCCGCCGCGAGCTTGGGCAGCGATGTCAGCACCTCCGACAGATGTCCGCGCATCGCGGCCTCGGCCGCGGCTGCGTCGCGGTCCCGCAAGGTGTGCAGGACGAGCTGGTGCTGCTCGATGATCGTGTCCAGCGGCGTTGCGTTCGGCAGCGACAGGTAGCGCACCCGATCCATCTGCGCCTTCAGCGTTTCCAGCACGCGCCACGCGTCCTCGCAGTCGGCGCTCCGCGCGATCGTCTGGTGGAACGCATCGTCGAGCAGCAGGAAAGCCGCGTTGTCGCCGCCGGCCGCGGCGGCCCGCTGGCGTTCGAGGATCGCCTCGATGTCCGAGAGATGTGCCGGAGCCGCCCTGCCGACGGCCTTGCGGATGATCGCGACCTCGATGGCCTCGCGCAGGAACCGGGCGTTCTGGACCTCCCGGATGGAGATCAGTCGCACGTACGTCCCGCGCTGGGGTCGCACTTCGACCATCCCGGCTTCGGCAAGCTTGATGAAGGCTTCGCGCACCGGCTGGCGCGAAACGCCCAGCTGGCGGCCGATCTCGGCCTCGGAGAGCGGGTTGCCGGGACGGAAATGCAGCTGGACGATCGCCTTGCGGATCGCATCGTAGACCCGGCTGCCGATCGACGCCTGCCTGGCTGGCCGGTTGTCGTCGCCGAGCGCTGCAAGTTCGAAGTCCATCTGGAAGTTCACGTCGGTCACGATTCTCTCGGCTGCGCCGTCTCGATGGTCGAGCCCTTTCAGGCGGATGACTATAGCCGCAGCGCGGGCCGTTCGCGCGCCACAAACGAGGCTCTCTACAAGGGAATTGCGCTGTCCGCATCGCTTGCGCCGTAGCGAAGATCTCGCAACGCGCGATTGCATCGGGCCGCCGGCCCCGTCTACCCTGCCCGGGTCGAAGGCGGAGGCCGAAGCGATGAACAGGATCGCCTTTCTTGTCGTGCTGGCGGGCGTCGCGTCCGCCTCGACGGGAGCGCTGGCGCAGCAGCCGGTCTGCAAGCGGCAGGGACAGGTCGACCAGGCCGCCACCAAGGCATTGCAGGAAATGCTCCAGCGCGCCGATCCGAAGCTGAAGCAGACGCTCGCCGGCACCTGGTATTTCGAGACCCGTTCGCCGTCGACCAACCAGGTTTCCTACATGTATTTTACCTTCGGGCCTGACACGCTCTTCGCCTACAGGAACCGCGTCTGCGGTGGCCTGACAGGCGGCTGCAACGACTATGAAGGCATCGGCCTCTTCGCCGGCATTCAGACCGGCAACGGCGTCTACACGACGATGTCGACGGTCTCCGACCTGAACCGCGATTCCGAATGTTCGGGCGGGACGCTGCGGGTCAGCGGCTCGACGGTACGGGACGGCGCCGGGCAGGTCTGGCGCAAGGTGCGCTGAGATCCGCCAGCCGTCGTAAATATCGATTAGACCCGGCTTCGTTTCGCCCGTCGTGGTAGCGGTCGCGGCGCGCCTCCCATATGGTGCGCGCGATTTTGGAACCGCGACGGACCAGCCATGACGAAGACCCGCACCGAGACCGACACCTTTGGCCCGATCGAAGTGGCCGACGACCGCTACTGGGGCGCCCAGGCGCAGCGTTCGCTGGGCAACTTCAGGATCGGCTGGGAGAAGCAGCCGGCCTCGATCGTCCGCGCGCTCGGCATCATCAAGCGTGCCGCAGCCGAGGTGAACGTCTCGCTCGGCCGGCTCGACCCGAAGCTGGGCGACGCGATCGTCGCCGCGGCGCAGGAAGTGATCGAGGGCAAGCTCAACGATCATTTCCCGCTCGTCGTCTGGCAGACCGGTTCGGGCACGCAGTCCAACATGAACGCCAACGAGGTGGTTTCCAACCGCGCCATCGAGATGCTGGGTGGGGAAAAGGGCTCCAAGAAGCCGGTCCATCCCAACGACCACGTCAACATGAGCCAGTCGTCCAACGACACCTATCCGACGGCCATGCACATCGCCTGTGCCGAGGAGATCCATCACCGGCTGCTGCCGGCGCTGCAGAAGCTGCGCAACGCGCTGAACGACAAGGCGCGCCAATGGCAGAAGATCATCAAGATCGGCCGCACCCACACGCAGGACGCCACGCCGCTGACGCTCGGCCAGGAATTCTCCGGCTACACGCAGCAGGTCGAGAACGGCATCGCCCGCATCGAGCAGACGCTGCCGGCGCTGATGCAGCTCGCACAGGGCGGCACGGCGGTGGGCACCGGCCTGAACGCCCCTGTCGGCTTCGCCGAGCAGGTGGCGGAGCGCATCGCCGCCATCACGATGCTCCCGTTCACCTCGGCGCCCAACAAGTTCGAGGCGCTGGCTGCTCATGACGCCATGGTCTTCAGCCACGGTGCGATCAACACGGTCGCGGCGTCGCTCTTCAAGATTGCCAACGACATCCGCTTCCTGGGCTCCGGCCCGCGTTCAGGTCTGGGAGAATTGTCGCTCCCCGAGAACGAGCCGGGCTCCTCGATCATGCCGGGTAAGGTCAACCCGACCCAGTGCGAGGCACTGACCCAGGTCTGCGTTCAGGTTTTCGGCAACAATTCCGCGCTGACCTTCGCCGGCAGCCAGGGTCATTTCGAGCTCAACGTGTACAACCCGCTCATGGCCTACAACTTCCTGCAGTCGGTGCAGCTGCTTTCCGATGCCGCCGTGTCCTTCACCGACAATTGCGTGGTCGGCATCGAGGCGCGTGAGGACAACATCAAGGCCGCGCTGGAGCGGTCGTTGATGCTGGTGACGGCGCTGGCGCCGACGATCGGCTACGACAACGCCGCCAAGATCGCCAAGACCGCGCACAAGAAGGGCACCACGCTCCGCGAGGAAGCGGTGGGCGGCGGGTATGTCACCGACGCCGACTTCGACAGGCTCGTGAAGCCTGAGGACATGACGCGTCCCGGATAGGTACTCTCACTATTTCGTGAACGCGGAAACAGCATTCGTTCGAGATTGTTGAACATAGAGTTCGCCGACGGCGGGCTCCACGGGCGCGTCGCGTTCGGCTACCGGTGCGCCACATCCCAACCGGAGTCCCTCATGAACAACGTCGTCCTTCTCGTCGCCCGTGTCCTTCTCTCCTTCATGTTCATCATGGCGGGGCTCCAGAAGTTCGGGGACATCGCCGGCACCGCCGGTTACATCGGCTCGGTCGGCCTGCCGGCCGGCACCTTGCTCGCCTGGCTGGCCGCGATCTTCGAGACGCTTGCCGGCATCGCCATCCTCGTCGGTTTCCAGACGCGTGCCGCCGCATGGGCGCTGGCCGTGTTCTGCGTCTTCGCCGCGGTGGTCTTCCACTACATTCCGGCCGACATGATGCAGATGATGATCTTCTCGAAGAACGTCACGATCGCCGGCGGCTTCCTGGCGCTCGCGGTTGCCGGCGCCGGCGCATACTCGGTGGACGCCCGCCGCGGCGCCGCCTGATAGCGCCGATCCTTCCTGAAACGGCCCGGCACGTCCGGGCCGTTTTCATTTGTGCTGACCGTGGCTAGGATTTGCTTCTCTCGGGGGCATGACAATGGCCGCACCGCTTCTCCTGATTGCCCGACTGCTCGTCGCCACGCTTTTCCTGCAAAGCGGCTATGCGGCGCTGACCGACATTGGCGGCACGGCCTCCTACTTCGCTTCGCTCGGCTTCCCGATGCCGACTGCAACCGCCTGGGGCGTCGGCCTGTTCGAACTCGCGGCCGGGGTGCTGCTTGCCATAGGCTTGCTGACGCGGCCGGTCGCGCTGGCGCTGGCGGCATTCAGCTTGGTCGCAAGCTTCTCCGGTCATTACGGGCAGGGAGAGGGCGCCATGGCCTTCTGGCACATGCAGATGTTCATGAAGGATGTCGCGATCGCCGGCGGGTTGATCGCCTTTGGCGTGTTCGGCGCCGGCGACTGGTCGGTGGACGCGCGCAGGCGCCTGATCTGAAGCTCAGCCGGCTGCCGCGGCGAGCTTTCCGGCGATCGCCGCGATCGTCTCGGTCTCAGCCCCCGCTCGCGCCTTCTTCGACGCGACGAGGCAGGCCTGCGACTTCAGGATCACGCCATCGGAGAGGATCTTCAGCCGGTTGGCGCGGAGCGTCGAGCCGGTCGTGGTGATGTCCACGACGACGTCGGCGAGCCCGGCTGCCGGCGCACCCTCGGTCGCGCCGAGGCTCTCGACGATCCGGTACACCTGGATGCCGTGGCTGCCGGAGAAGAACTGCTGTGTCAGCCGCCAGTACTTGGTCGCGATGCGCAGCCGGCGGTCGTGGCGGTGGCGGAAGTCTGCGGCCACGTCGTCGAGGTCGGCCATCGTCTCGACATCGTACCAGACGTCCGGCACGGCAACCACGACGTCGGCAAGCCCGAACCCCAGCCTGGCCGAGATTTCCATGCGCTCCGACCAGTCGGCGAAGCCCTCGCGGACAAGGTCCTCGCCCGTCACGCCGAGGTCGACCGTGCCGCGACCGAGTTCTCCGGCTATCTCCGAGGCCGAGAGGAACGACACCTCGACGCCGTCGATCCCTTCGATGCGGGCGCGATAGTTGCGCTCGTCGCGCGGCAGCTCGACCGGCAGCCCGGCCTTGGCGAAAAGCTCCAGCGCCTGTTCGCGCAGCCGGCCCTTGGAGGGGAGGGCGAGAGTGAGGGTCACGGCGCAGCCCCCGCCTGTTCGATGCGGTCGCGTTCCGCCGCGACCCGGTCGCGTTCCGCCGCGACCCGGTCGAGCCAGACCGAAAAGCCGACGCCGGGGATGGGTGCCGGCGCGCCGAGCAGCGTCAGCAGCCGGTCGTAGCGCCCGCCGCCTGCCAGCGGCCGGGCAAGGCCCGGCGCGGAAATCTCGAAGACGAGGCCGGTATAGTAGTCGAGCGGGCGACCGAAGGCGGCGTCGTAGACGATCGTCTCGACGGACAGCCCCTGCCGTCCGATGGCCTCGGCGCGGGCGGTGAACTGCCCGGCAGCCGCGCCGAGATCGAGCCCGACTTCCTTCGCGAAGCCGGCAAGCGTCTCGCTCGCCGTGTCCAGCGTCACGCGGATCGCGAGGAAGCGCTTCAACGCGTCGAAGGCATCGGCCGACAGGCTGACGCGGGAGAGCGTCGTTTTCTCGACCAGTCGCCGCGCGATTTCTGCCGGAGAGCGTCCCGCGGTGGGCGTCAGGCCGGCGGATTCCATGTCGTGCGCGACCAGCGTCGCGAGTGCCGCCTCGTCGCCTGTCGCTGCCAGTTCGGCGACGCGCGTGGGAAGCGTCGCGCCGGTGCCTGGCTGGGCGAGGTCGGCCAGCGCCGCCGCCAGCACGTCGGGCTGGCCGAACGCGCGGGCGAGCCTCATGCGCCAGCCGCGCGGCAGGCCGAGCGCGGCCAGCACCGCCTCGAACACCGACTGGTCGCCGAGCACGGTCGACAGTGTTGCACCGGGCAGGGTCAGCGCGAAGAAGGCGTGGGCATCGGCGATGGAGCGGGCGTCGGCAGAGGCCGTGTCGGTCTCGCCGAGATCCTCGACGCCGGCCTGCATGAACTCGTTGCCGCCTTCGCGCCGCTGCCGGAACACCTCGCCGCAATAGGCATAGCGGCGCGGCGTCGATGCGTGGCTGCCGATGTGGTCGAGGCAGACCGGGATCGTGAACTCGGGCCTCAGGCATAGCGTCTGCCCAGTCTCGCTCTCGGTCAGGAAGATGCGCCGCCGCAGGTCTTCGCCGGCCATGTCGAGGAACGGGTCGGCGGGCTGCAGAACCGGCACGTCGATCGCCGCTGCGCCGCGCGCGGCGAACAATGAGAGGATGTCGGCGGGGGAGGTCATGGCTCCCTCTTCCTTCTCCCCTTGTGGGAGAAGGTGGATCGGCGCGCAGCGCCGAGACGGATGAGGGGTTCAAACGAGGACGAGGCGTCGATGGTGCCCGCGTCCCTCATCCGACCTCGCTTCGCTCGGCCACCTTCTCCCACAAGGGGAGAAGGAAGAGGCGCCGAGCCAGTCACGTCCGCTCCGCCTTCTGCGCGGCCAGAATGCCCTGCACCGCCGCGACCAGTTCTGCCTCGGGCACCGTGACCTGTCCCGGCCGCGTTTCCTTGTATTCGTCATGGCCGGCGATGTTCGCCGCAAGCGCCGCTCCGACCACCATGTCCTTGATCTGGACTTCGCCCCTGGCGCGCTCGTCGCCGCCCTGGATGACGACGCAGGGGCTGCCGCGCCGGTCGGCATATTTCATCTGCGCCTTCATGCCGGCGCCGCCGAGATACATCTCGGCGCGGATACCGGACTGCCTGAGCGCCGACACCATCTTCTGGTAGCGGCCGAGGCTGTCGGTGTCCTTGTCCATGACCAGCACGACGACCGGCGCGACGATGTCCGACGTGTCGAGCTTGCCGAGGTTCTTGAGCGCCGTCAGCAGCCGCGACACGCCGATGGAAAACCCGGTCGCCGGCACCGGCTCGCCGCGGAAGCGCGAGACCAGCCCGTCATACCGCCCCCCGCCGCCGACCGAGCCGAAGCGCACGATCTGGCCTTCGTCGTTGGGGATCTCGGCCAGCAACTCGGCCTCGTAGACCGGGCCGGTATAGTATTCGAGCCCACGCACGACGGACGGGTCGATGCGGATGAGGTCCTCGCCGTAGCCGGCCTGCGCCACCATCACGCGGATCTGGTCGAGTTCCGCCGCGCCCTCGACGAAGGCGGTGTTGGTGATACCGAGCGTGCCCAGATAGCGGACGGCAGCCTCGTTGCCGGAACCTGGCAGGTCCGAATGCGACGCGGGCTTGTCGGGCGTCACGACGACGAAGAAGGAAACGATGATCGCCGCCTGGCGGTCGTCCAGCCCCGCGCCCTTGGTGAAATCGCCCTCGCCCTCTTTGCCTCCGTCCCAGCGGCCGCCTTGCAGCAGTTGCCTCACGCCCTCGATGCCGAACTTGTCGAGCTTGTCGATGGCGCGCAGCACGGTCAGCCGCCGGCCCGCGTTCTCGTCGCCGCCAAGGCCGATCGCCTCGAGCACACCGTCAAGCACTTTCCTGTTGTTGACGCGGATGACGTACTGGCCGCGCGGGATGCCCAGCGCCTCCATCACGTCGGCCATCATCATGCACATCTCGGCGTCGGCCGCGACGCCGGGAGTCCCTACCGTATCGGCGTCGAACTGCATGAACTGGCGGAAGCGTCCCGGGCCGGGCTTCTCGTTGCGGAACACCCAGCCGGAGCGATAGCTGCGGAACGGCTTCGGCAGCCGCTCGTAATTCTCGGCCACGAAACGCGCCATCGGCGCGGTCAGGTCATAGCGCAGCGACAGCCACTGCTCGTCGTCGTCCTGGAACGAAAACACGCCCTCGTTCGGCCGGTCCTGGTCGGGCAGGAACTTGCCCAGCGCGTCGGTGTATTCGACCAGCGGCTGGTCGGCCGGCTCGAAGCCGTAGAGTTCGTAGACCGAGCGGATGGTGGACATCATCTTCTCGGCGGCGCGGATGTCCTCCGGGAAGCGGTCGGCGAAGCCGCGCGGCAGCCGCGCCTTCATCTTCTCTGACTTGTCGACCATGTCCGGATGCCCGTTTGCCTTGGATTCCAGCCGCTTTCGCAGGCGGCCGTGTCCTAGACGATAGGGGTTGGGGCGGCAAGGGTAGCGCCGCTGTTACACGACGCGCGCGGCACGACATGCCCTTGAAACCGAATCCGCCGAAAAGGCAGGCAAGACGAAGCCGCAAAGGCCGACGACATGACCAGAACTTCCTCCCGCCCAAGTTCCTCCCGGGCGACTGGCGCCGCCGCGACCGGCCTCAAGCCTGCGGCGGCGTCTCTTCGCGAGACGCCTCCCACCCCGGGCCCGTTCCATCCGCAGGACGGCGGTCCGGGCCGCGCCAACGACGTGGTGCGCGCCTTCGCGACCGGCCTGCTGGTCATGTACCCGATGGTGGCGATCGTCGCCGTCGTCGTGGCGACAAGCCTGCTGCTCGGCCTCGGAACTCCGGCCTGACGCCTACTTCCCCGGCCGGCGGAACTGCCTGCGCTCGAGTTCGCACACCGTGCGGCAGACGCAGCCCTCGACATGGTCGTTGACCAGCCCCATCGCCTGCATGAAGGCATAGCACGTCGTCGGGCCGACGAAGGTCCAGCCGCGCTTCTTCAACGCGTCCGACAAGGCCACCGAGGCGGGCGTGGTCGGATTGGCGGCGATCGTCGCCCGGTCGATGCGGCGCGGCCTGTCCTTCGGCGTCGGCTCGAACCGCCAGAAGAAGGCGGCCAGCGATCCCGCCTCGTCGACCAGTTCGCGCGCCCGGTTGGCGTTGTTGATGACCGACTCGATCTTGCCGCGGTGGCGGATGATGCCCTCGTTGGCCAGGAGCCGCTCGACATCCTTCTCGGTGAAGAAGGCGATTCGCTCGAACATGAAGTTGTCGAACGCCTCGCGGAAATTCTCGCGCTTGCGCAGAATGGTGATCCACGACAGGCCGGACTGGAAACCTTCGAGGCAGATCTTCTCGAACAGCCTGTGGTCGTCGGAGACGGGCCTGCCCCACTCGTGGTCGTGGTAGTCGCAGTACAGATCGTCGGCTCCCGGCCACCAGCAGCGCATCGCGCCATCCGGCCCGGAAATCAGTCCTGTATTCTCCATGCTGCGACCTTAGAGCGAGATGAGGATGGATTGAATCATTCTGTTTGGCGTCTGGCGAGGTGGTCCACCAGGAGGGTTGCGAAGGTCGATGTGGTGCATCGGCCGAGCAATCCGACGCCGTGGGCGCCCGCCAGACGCAAACCCGGAGGGCCGGGCCGGTTTGGGCCAAATCCGTCGGCCTTCCGCCTCGGCCGTACCACCGGTACGGCCTCGCTGAAGCCCTCGACCTTGTCCCAAACCGTCACCGGCAGAATGTTTCAATCCATCCTCATCTCGCTCTAGCCAGGCGTTCCGGCGATTTACGCGGCCTTTACCAGATTCCTGAACCGCCCGGTAACCACACCAAACGGTTTACACGCGCAGGCGCCTTTTAGACATTCCGATTCACGTTTTGCTTGGGCTGGGGATGCAGGCTCCTGACGTGACGCCGCGCGATCCATGACGCGGCGCGCTGTGACGATCGAGTGCGAGAGTACGTCCCATGTTCAGGAAGCTTCTTCTTCTGTCAGCCGTCGCGGTGCTTGCGCTGCCGGCTTCTCCGTCCCTGGCAGGCGACCGCTACGGCGCGCGGCCGCCGATATTGGTCAGCCCGGACCTGTCCGCCCCCTGGGTGATGCAGTTGCGCGGCAAGCAGCCGCAGCGCCGCGTCGTGGGCCAGGCGGGCCAGTACCATCAGCCGGGCGCGCAACTGCGTCAGCGCCGGGCGATCGGCGCGCCCGATCCGATGCGGACCGCAGGCGTGCCCGCACCCGCGAAGAAGGCGATGCGGCCGCAGATGGACCCCAAATACCTGCCGCAGCAGGTCGACTACACGGGGGCGGAGAAGGCCGGCACGATCGTCATCGATACGACCGAGAACTTCCTCTACCTCGTGCAGGCCGGCGGCAAGGCCCGGCGCTACGGTGTTGGCACCGGCAAGCCGGGCTTCGAATGGGCCGGCACGCACAAGGTCAGCCAGAAGCGGGAATGGCCCGACTGGCGTCCGCCGGCCGAGATGATCGTCCGCGAGAAGGCCAAGGGCCGCATCCTGCCGACCCACCTGGCCGGCGGTCCGGGCAATCCGCTCGGCGCCCGCGCGCTCTATCTCGGCTCCACGCTCTACCGCATCCACGGCACCAACGAGCCATGGACGATCGGCGGCGCGGTATCGTCGGGCTGCATCCGGATGCGCAACGAGGATGTCATCGACCTGTACGAGCGGGTCGGCGTCGGCACCACGGTCAAGGTGATTTAGGCCGTCTGTTCAACCAGATAGCGTGGCGCGGCCGGGGGCGGTGCCGCCGCGTCCAGGAATCTGGGGGATGATATATGATGTCATTCCCCAAAGCCGCTTTCCCTGCTTATAGTGTCGACGAACCTTCGGTTCACCGATCGCATGGGGGAGTGCGGGTATGGACATATTCATCGCGGTCTTTCTGCCCGCGACACTTGCGGTCATCATGTTCTCGCTGGGCATCGGCCTCCAGTTCGATGACTTCCTGCGCGTCTTCACCCAGCCCCGGGCATTCGCCGTCGGCGTCGCCACGCAGATCATCGCGATCCCCATCGTGGCCTTCGGTATCGTCCACCTTTTCGCCCTGCCGAAGGAACTGGCGCTGGGCGTGATGATCCTGGCGTTCTGTCCGAGCGGCGTGACGTCGAACTTCCTCACCAAGGTCGCGCGCGGCGACGTGGCGCTCGCCGTCTCGCTGACCGGGGTCAGCACGCTTCTATCCGTGCTGGTCGTCCCGTTCATGGTGAAGTTCGCCGCCGACTACTTCCTCGGCACCGACGCGCCGGACGTCAACGTCACGGCCATCGGCATCCAGCTGTTCCTGCTCACCGCGATCCCGGTGTTCGCGGGCATCGCGCTGAGGCGCTTCGCCACGTCGCTCGCATTGCGGCTCGACCGTCCGCTGAACACGTTGTCGACGGTCCTCTTTGCCGTCGTCGTGCTGGGCGCGCTGGCGTCGAACTGGACGCTGTTCATCGAGAACCTGCCCGTGCTCGGTCCGAGCCTCGTCACGCTCAACGTCGTGCTTCTGGCGGTCGGGCTGGGGCTTGCCTTCCTCGCCGGCCTCGGCGCGGCGCAGGCCGCGACGGTGTCGATCGAAAGCGGCGTGCACAACGCGACCCTGGGCATCCAGGTCGGATACCTGGTCGCGGCGTCGACCGCCGCGTTTCCGATCTTCAGCATGCCGTCCGGCGTCTACGGCATCCTCATGTACCTGATTGCCGTTCCCTATGTCCTGTGGTGGCGCAAGCGCCTGTCGGGCACGGCCGCCTGATCGATTTCAGCCGAGTGCGCCGAGCGCGGCGGGCTTCGGCCCGCCATGCGCCCAGTCGAGCAGCTCCACCGTGTGGACCACGGGAAGCGCAGAGGCTCCGCCGATCTGCGTGATGCAGCCGATGTTGCCGGTCGCGACGAGCGCCGCGCCCGTCGCCTCGATGTTTGTCACCTTGCGGTCCCGCAACTGCTGAGAAATCTCGGCATGCAGCATGTTGTAGGTGCCGGCCGATCCGCAGCACAGATGCCCCTCGCGCGGCTCGCGCACGTCGAAGCCTGCCTTCTTCAGGAGCTCCTTCGGCTGCCGCGTCAGCTTCTGGCCGTGCTGCATGGAGCAGGCCGAATGGTAGGCGACGACAAGGCCCGGCTGACGGGCGGGCGCGGGCAGGTCGAGCGACGCGAGATACTCCGTGATGTCGCGGGTCAGGCCGGAGACGCGCGCGGCCTTCTCGGCATAGGCCGGGTCGAGCCGCAGCATGAAGCCGTAGTCCTTGATCGTCGTGCCGCATCCGGACGCCGTGACGATGATCGCATCGATCCCGCCGGTCTCGATCTCGCGCGTCCAGACGTCGACCATGTTGCGCGCCTGCGCGAGCCCGGCTTCCTCGCGGCCCATGTGGTGGACGATCGACCCGCAGCAGGCCTCCCCCTGCGGGACGACCACCTCGACGCCGAGGCGCGTCAGCAGCCTGACCGTCGCTTCGTTGATGGCCGGGTCCAGCACCGACTGCACGCAGCCGGTGAGGAGCGCGACGCGGCCGCGGCGTTCGCCCTGCGGTGCATGCCGTGCCGGCTGCGAGACGGGCGAGGCCTTCGGCACGGATGTGGGCGCCAGTTCCAGCATCGCGGCGACGGGCTTCAACGGACGGATGGCGCGGAACAGTCCCGCGAACGGCCGGCCGACCTTGGCGAGCGTCAACGCTGCCCGGAAGCGTCCGGGATAGGGCAGGACAGCGGCCAGCGTCGACCTGAGCAGGCGGTCGAAGAACGGTCGGCGGTAGGTGTTCTCGATATGCGCCCGCGCGTGGTCGACCAGGTGCATGTAGTGCACGCCGGACGGGCATGTGGTCATGCAGGCGAGGCAGGAGAGGCAGCGGTCGACATGCTTGACGATCTCGCTGTCGGCGGGGCGGCCGTTCTCGAGCATGTCCTTGATCAGGTAGATGCGCCCGCGCGGGCTGTCGAGTTCGTTGCCGAGCGTCACATAGGTCGGGCAGGTGGCCGTGCAGAACCCGCAATGCACGCATTTGCGCAGGATGGATTCGGACTCGGCGACATGCGGGTCGGCGAGCTGGGCGAGGGAGAAGGTTGTTTGCATGGACTAGAACATCCAGGAATCGGGCTTGGACATCGGTTCGTTGCGGCCGATTGCCTGAAGGCCGACGACGACACGGACGATGAACCAGATGACCGTGCCGAGCAGCACCAGGAAGCCGATCAGGACGAAGGCGAGCACGAATCCGACGACCGAGTATAGCAGGCAGATCCAGAAGGTTCGGATCGCCCAGGTGTAGTGGGTCTCGAGCCAAGGTTCTGACTTGCCGCGATTGACGTAAGCGATGATGACGCCGATCAGCGGCGTGATGCCGATGACGAAACCGGCGAGGTAGAGGATGTAGATCACCTGCACATTGGCTGCGCCGGGTTCCAACCAGCGGTCCGTCTGCCTCGGAGGCGGAGGGTTGTGGGGTTCGCTCATCGTTGTCGTCCGGTGATCGTCGTGGGCCGGCCGGTCATGGGGTGGCCGCCATCCGCCCCGGATTCAGAATTCCCTTCGGATCGAACTGCTCCTTGAGCCTCGCCGACAGTGCCGCGAGCGCCTTCGGCTGCGGCTCGAAGCTTGCTGCCCCGGCCCGCACCGAGGCTGGCGCGCGCACCAGCGTCGCATGGCCGCCGCCGGTCTGCCTGACGAGGCGGCGAACCGTGTCCGCCTCGGCCTCGGCTTCCATCCGCACCCAGACGAGCCCACCCTGCCAGTCGTAGAAGGCAGTCGCCGGCGCCTCCATGCGCAGCGCGAGCGCCAGCTTCCAGCCTTCCGACGGCGCGACAGAAATGCGCCAGACCGGCTTCTCGCTGCCGTCGGCGAATGGCCGGCAGTCGCGCACGTCGCGCCAGATGCGACGGGAAGCCTCCGCGTCGATCTCCTGCATGTCCGGTACGCCCGCAAGCAAAGCCTTCAACGCGCCGACGCGGTAGGCCACCGACGGGCCGAAACCTTCGACGCGGATCAGCGTCGCCGCATCGCCACCGAGCGAACCGTCTGCCACGAGCCTCGCGACGCCTTCCGGCAGGTGCGCGGCTCCCGACACCTCGGCGGAGGAGCCCATGGCGATGGCCAGCGCCGCGGCCGCCTTGTCGTCGTCCAGCCGGCGAAGCGCCAGCGTCGTCTCCGTCTCCGCCGCCGGCAGCACCTTAAACGTCACGTCGGTGACGACCGCCAGCGTACCCCACGAGCCGGCAAGCGCCTTGGAGAGGTCGTAGCCCGTGACGTTCTTGACCACGCGGCCGCCGGCCTTGAACGCTTCGCCACGTCCCGAGACCGCTGCGACGCCGAGCACGTGGTCGCGCGCCGCCCCGGCCTTGATGCGTCGGGGGCCGGACAGGTTGGCGTTGAGCGCACCGGCGATCGTGCCGCGCCCCGCTTCGCCCCCGAGCATCGGCCCGTAGTCGATCGGCTCGAAGGCGAATTCCTGCCCGCTCCGGGCAAGCAGCGCCTCGATCTCGGCGAGCGGCGTGCCGGCGCGCGCCGACAGCACCAGCTCCTCGGGCTCGTAAAGAGTGACGCCGGTCAGCCCCGACAGGTCGAGCGTATGCGCCGCCTGCACCGGCGCGCCGACGCCGCGCTTGGACCCGTGGCCCACGATCTCCAGCGGCTCGCCCTCCGCCGCGGCCCAGGCGACGAAAGAGAGAACGTCGGCGGCGTTGCCGGGCGCTAGGGTCATGAACCGGCCTGCCTTGCGTGGATATCCATCCAGCCTCTTCCGATCAGCCAGGTTCGCCTCGTGAGCTTTCCGATGCGCCTCGCGACAAGATGCGTCAGGCCGCCCATCTCACCGTCCAGCAGTCGCCTCCAGCGACGGAGTCGGCGGATTGCGGTTGCCATGTCGGACCAGTGGGCCGGATCGAGTTCTTCCCCGAAGAGCCCGGACATCTTGCCGCTGAAAGCCTGGTCGACATAGTTGCCTTCACGCGCCGGCCGGGGCGGCTTGAAAAGCCGCAGGTGACCCTGGTTGACCAGCTGGAACCGGTCGTAGCCTGCCTTCGCGAGGAGCTCGATGATACGGTCGTCCGCGCCGTCGACCTCGAATGAAACGAAACGCGGTCTGTCTGCAGCCGCAGCGATCTGCTCGGCGACGATCTCGTCCGCGCCCTCGATGTCGCATTTCACGAAATAGGGCACGCCGAACTCCGCATAGAGCTCGGGCACGGTCACCACGGCCACGTCGATCGCGGTGCTCGCAACGCCGTCGCGCTCCGCCGCTTCCCTGTAGATGCTGCTCCAGCCGTCCTTGTCCGAACGCACGTGGAAGGTGATCGGGCCGCTGCCCGCGTCGCGCGCGATGGCCTTGTTGACGATGGTTAGCTGTCCGGCCGCGATGAACGCGGCGAGGCGCGCGCGAACCGCCGGCAGGAACTCCGGATTGGCTTCGACCGCGACGACGCGAAAGCCCTTGCGGAGATAGAACTCCGTGTCGTGCCCCTCGTGCATGCCGATGTCGAAGATCGTATTCATCGTCGTCGCGCCACTGCCTGCGCGCTGCCGTCGAGAGGCTCCCGGTCGATCGGCATCAGAACCTCGGAATGTCCGGGAAGGCGAGTTGCCCGCGATGGACGTGCATACGGCCGAGTTCGGCGCAGCGTCTCAGTTGCGGGAAGACCTTGCCGGGATTGAGCAGGTGGTTCGGGTCGAAGGCGCATTTCACCCGCATCTGATGGTCGAGGTCGGCCTGGCTGAACATCTCGCCCATCAGGTCGCGCTTCTCGACGCCGACGCCGTGCTCGCCGGTGAGAACCCCGCCGACCGCCACGCAGAGCCGCAATATGTCCGCGCCGAAGGCTTCCGCCCGTTCCAGCTCGCCCGGATTGTTGGCGTCGAACAGGATCAGCGGGTGCAGGTTGCCGTCGCCGGCGTGGAAGACGTTGGCGACGCGCAGCGCATACTTCTCCGACAGGTCGCGCATGCCGGCCAGCACGTTCGGCAGTTCCTTGCGAGGGATCGTGCCGTCCATGCACATGTAGTCCGGCGAGATGCGCCCGACCGCCGGGAAGGCGGCCTTGCGCCCCGCCCAGAAGGCCATCCGCTCTTCCTCAGAAGTCGAGATCCGGCAGGTCGTGGAGCCATTGGCGAGCCCGATCTGCTCGACCCGGTCGATCAGGTGATCGACCTCGACTGCGGGTCCGTCAAGCTCCACGATCAGCAGCGCCTCGACGTCGAGCGGATAGCCGACATTGACGAAGTCCTCCGCCGCGTGGATGGCCGGACGGTCCATCATCTCCATGCCGCCGGGAATGATGCCCGCGCCGATGATCTCGGCCACGCACTGCCCGGCCTGCTCGCTGGTCTGGAATCCGATCAGGAGCGCGCGCGCCGTCTCCGGCTTCCTGAGGATCCGCACGGTGACCTCGGTGACGACGCCGAGCAGTCCCTCGGACCCGGTCATGACGCCCAAGAGGTCGTAGCCGTCCGCGTCGAGGTGGCGTCCGCCCAGCCGCAGCACCTCGCCGTCCATCAGCACCATCTCGATGCCGAGCACGTTGTTTGCGGTCAGTCCGTACTTGAGGCAATGCACGCCGCCGGAATTCTCGGCGACGTTGCCCCCGATCGAGCAGGCGATCTGCGACGACGGGTCGGGCGCGTAGTAGAAGCCCTCTTGCTCGACCGCGCGGGTGATGCCGAGATTGGTGACGCCGGGCTGGGCGACGACGACGCGGTTCGGATAGTCGACCGCGAGGATGCGGTTGAAGCGGCTCATCACCAGCAGGACCGCGTCTTCCAGTGGTAGCGCGCCGCCCGACAGCCCCGTGCCGGAGCCGCGCGGCACCACCCTGATGTTGCGCTCGTTGCAGTATTTGAGAATGCGCGACACCTGCGCCACCGTCTCCGGCAACACCACGGCCAGCGGCAGCTGGCGGTAGGCGGTCAGCCCGTCGGTTTCGAAGGCGCGCATGCCGTTGACCGTGTCCACCACGCCTTCGCCCGGCACGATGATGCGCATGTCCGCGACGATCTCGGCGCGCCGCGAGAGCGTCGCCTCGTCGGGCTTGGGCATCAGCAGTCCAAACATCGTTTCTCCCATGGAGACTGGTCAAAGGTATTTACCAGTCTGGCGGTGCCTCTGCAATCGAAGGCGACTAACCCATTCCGCCTGTTTGCACGATCGCGACAACTGGACAAGAGAATTGACCACTTCCATGGCGCGCGGTTAAGATGGCGGCAACGCGGAAACCCCGGGGTCGAGTTGGGCGCCATCTTCTCCCGCATCGAACACACGCGCACGGCCGACGACGTCGCCGGGCAGATCGAGGGGCTGATCCTCGAGGGCGTGCTTCGGGTCGGCGACCGTCTGCCCGGCGAACGCGACCTTGCCCGCCAGCTCGACGTGTCGCGGCCGATCCTGCGCGACGCGCTGAAGAACCTGGAGGCGAAGGGCCTGCTGGTCACCCGTCATGGCGGCGGCACGCATGTCGCCGACGTCATAGGCCAGGTGTTCTCGCGGCCGATCGTCGACCTGATCGCCACGCACCCCAAGGCCGCCACAGACTATCTGGAGTATCGCCGTGAGATCGAGGCGGTGGCCGCCGAATTTGCCGCACGCCGCGCGACCGCCGAAGATCTGGCTCTGCTCGACGGCATCGTCGCGCGCATGGAGGCAGCCTACGCCGAGGGCGACTTCGAGGCCGAGGCGGCGCTCGACGTTGAGTTCCATGGGGCGGTCGGCGAATGTGCCCACAACATCGTGCTGCTGCATACGCTGCGCTCCTGCTACCGGCTGCTGTCGGACGGCGTCTTTCAGACGCGCTTCTCGATCTTCCGCCTGCCGGGGATGCGCGAGGCGCTACTGGAACAGCACAAGGCGATCCACCGGGCGGTGGCGTCGCGTGACGCGGCCGGTGCCCGGCTGGCGGCGCAGACCCACATCGACGCCGTCGCGCGGGGCATGGCCGAAGCAGAGCGCTCCGGCGAATGGCAGCGCGTGGCGCGGCTGAGACTGACCCAGCGCTCTACGACAGAGGGCAAGGCGAGGACGAATGCTTGACGTGGTGAACACCGAAGACAAGGAAGCCGCCGTGGCTGCGAGGCCGCGCGTCGGGCTCTTCGTCACCTGCCTCGTGGATCTTTTCCGCCCGTCGGTCGGTTTCGCCTCGATCCGGCTGATAGAGGAGGCGGGCTGCACGGTCGATGTGCCGCGCACCCAGACATGCTGCGGCCAGCCGGCCTACAATTCGGGCGACCGCGCCGACACCAGGGAGATCGCCAAGCACACGATCGAAGCCTTCGAGGAGTTCGACTACGTCGTCGCCCCGTCGGGCTCCTGCGCCGGTATGCTGAAGAAGCACTACCCGGCGCTGTTCCGCGGCGACGCGAAGTGGGAAGCGCGCGCCGACGCCTTCTCAGCCAAGGTGCATGAGCTCGTGAGTTTCCTCGCCGACGTCCGGGGCTTGAAGGGCGTCGAGGCGCGGCTTCCAGGCTCCGCCACCTATCACGATTCCTGCTCGGGCCTGCGCGAGCTGGGCATCAGGGACCAGCCGCGGCGGCTGCTGTCGTCGGTCGAAGGGCTGAAGCTGGTCGAGATGCAGGACCCGGACGTCTGCTGCGGCTTCGGCGGCACCTTCTGCGTCAAGTACTCCGACGTCTCCAACGCGATCGTCGGCAAGAAGACCGAGAGCATCGAGGCATCCGGCGCCGACATGCTCCTGGCCGGCGACCTCGGCTGCCTCATGAACATGGCCGGAAAGCTGAAGCGGGCCGGCTCGTCCGTCGAGGTCCGTCACGTCGCGGAAGTGCTCGCCGGCATGGGCGGCGACGCGCCGATCGGGGGGCGCTGAGATGCAGGTCACGTCGCCCCAGTTCAAGGACAATGCCGTCCACGCGCTCGCCGACGCGCAGCTGCAGCGCGCGCTCGGAAACGTGCGCGGCGGCTTCATCGACAAGCGCCGGAAGGCAGTCGAGGCGCTGCCCGAGTTCGAAGAACTGAGGGAAAGCGCCAAGGCGATCAAGAACCACACGCTCGACCATCTCGACCTCTACCTCGAATCCTACGAGGAGAAGGTCGTAGCCTCCGGCGGCAAGGTCCACTGGGCCGAAACGGCGGCCGATGCGCGCGGCATCATCCTCGACATCTGCCGCATGGCCAATGCCCGCACCGTCACCAAGGGCAAGTCGATGATCACCGAGGAGATCGGTCTCAACGATTTCCTGTCCGGCGTCGGCGTCCGGCCGGTCGAGACCGACCTCGGCGAATACATCATCCAGCTGCGCAACGAGCACCCGAGCCACATCATCGCGCCGGCCGTGCATCTGAACGCCGACCAGATCGAGGCCGACTTCCGCCGCGTCCACGACCATCTGCGGCCCGACCGGGACCTGTCGGAGCCGGAGGCGCTGCTGGGCGAGGCCCGGCGCGTGCTGCGGCCGGAATATTTCGCCGCCGATGTCGGCATCACCGGTGCCAACTTCCTGGTCGCCGAGACGGGGTCGTCGATCATCGTCACCAACGAAGGCAACGGCGACCTGACACAGACGCTGGCCAGGGTCCACATCGTCGTCGCCTCCATCGAAAAGGTCGTGCCGACCATGGAGGACGCGGCGCAGATCATCCGCGTGCTGGCGCGCTCGGCCACCGGTCAGGAGATGAGCGTCTACACGACCGTGTCGACCGGGCCGCGCCGCGCCGGCGATCCCGACGGTCCCGAGGAGTACCACGTCGTCCTGCTGGACAACGGGCGTTCGGCCATGCTCGGAACCGAGTTCCAGGAGATGCTGCGCTGCATCCGCTGCGCCGCCTGCATGAACCACTGCCCGGTCTATCACGCCATCGGCGGTCACGCTTATGGCTGGGTCTACCCGGGCCCGATGGGGTCAGTGCTGACGCCGGCGCTGATCGGTGTCGAAAAGGGCGGGCACCTCCCCAACGCCTCGACCTTCTGCGGACGCTGCGAGAGCGTCTGCCCGATGAAGATCCCGCTGCCGAAGATGATGCGGCACTGGCGCGAGAAGGAGTTCGAGCGCGGCCTGAACCCGGCGACGCAGCGCTGGGGGCTGAAGTTCTGGGCGTTCTTCGCCAAGAGGCCGACCCTCTACCGTGCCGCGACGTCGGTCGCTGTCCCGTTCCTGAAGCTCTTCGACCGCGGCAAGGGCCGGTTCCGCTTCCTGCCGCTGGCCGGCGGCTGGACACGCTATCGCGACCTGCCGGCCCCGGAGACGCGCACCTTCATGCAGCAGCTGCGCGACCGCGAAGTCGAAGCGAGGCAGGCCGCATGAGCCAGCGCGACAACATCCTGCGCAAGGTCAGGCAGGCTCTGGGCGCCGGCCAGGGCGACGTCGTGCGCCGCGCCGCCGTCGACTCGCGGCTCGCCTATGCGCCGCTCGGCGTCATGCCGGCCCGTGGGCAACTGCCGGCGACCGAGCGCGTCGAGCTGTTCGTCAGGATGGCGAAGGGCCTCGCCGCCAGCGTCGAGCGTGTCGGCAAGCCGGAAGACGTGCCCGGCGCGGTCGTTCAGTACCTTCGCCAGAAGAACCTGCCGGCGGCCGTCCGCATGGGCGACGACCGGCGGCTGCAGCGCATGCCGTGGTCGAAGCACCGCGCGCTGGAAGTTCGGCTTGGCCCGTCGGACGGCGAGGACGAGGTCGGCGTCAGCCACGCGCTGCGCGGCATCGCCGAGACCGGCACGCTGGTGCTGGAGTCGGGTCCTGCCAATCCCACTACCGTGAACTTCCTGCCCGAGCATCACGTGGTGGTGGTCGATGCCGAGGACGTCGCCGGCGACATGGAGGCGGTGTTCGCGAAGGTGCGCAAGAAGCACGGCAAGGGCCGGATGCCGCGTGTGCTGAACATGATTTCGGGACCGTCGCGGTCGGGCGACGTCGAGCAGAAGATCGTCCTCGGCGCGCACGGCCCGCGCGCGCTGCACATCATCGTCGTCGGCTGACGCCTTGGACGGTATCGACCTCAGTGCGGCGCGCGGGCCCGACGGCGTCCGCATTTATGCGATCGGCGACATCCACGGCCGCCTCGACCTTCTCGAGGCCATGCACGAGGTCATCGCGGAAGACAGGCGCGATGCCACCGACTGGCGGATCGTCCATTTGGGCGACTATGTCGACCGCGGCCCGGATTCGCGCGGCGTCATCGACTTCCTGATCAAGGCAACGAAGGATCGGCGGGTCGGCGCGCTCACCGGCAACCACGACATCGCCTTCATCGACTTCCTGGCGACGCCGGATGCGGCGAGCCTGTTCGCGCGCTTCGGCGGCGATGCCACGGCCCGCTCATATGGCGTGGAGGTCGATTTCAAGCCCGAATGGAAGCTGGTCGGCGGTCACCGTGCCCTGGTCGAGGCCGTGCCGGAAGCGCATGTCGCCTTCCTGCGCGGCCTGCGTTTCTCGCTCGCGATCGCCGACTTCTTCTTTTGCCATGCGGGCATCCGGCCCGGTGTCGCGCTGGACCGGCAGGCCCCTCAGGACCTCGTCTGGATCCGCAACGAGTTTCTCGACCACGGCGGCCTGCATCCGAAGGTGGTCGTCCACGGACATACCCCGCAGGCAGACCCGGAGTTCCTGCCCAACCGTGTCAACGTCGACACCGGCGCCTACAGGACCGGGATCCTCACGGCACTGGTGATCGACGGCACCGAGAAGCGGGTGATCCAGGTGCGCGGATAGCGAGCCTCTTCTCCTTCACCGCGCCCGCTTGTTCATGCCCTGCAGGAACTGGTCGAAGATAGATCCGACGCCCTTCGAGTAGTCGTCGCGCTGCTTGGCGCCGGCATCGAACATGTCGCCGAACAGGTCGTCATAGGGCGTGCGCGCCCTTCCGCTCGGATTGCTGCGCTTCCTGTTCGTGCGCTGCTCCGGCTCCGGCTCTTCCTGGGTGCGTCGTCCGCCGCCCATCATCTCTTCGAAGATGCGGCCGAGCGGGTTGTCGCCAAGCGGATTGTCCTGCGGCTCCGGCTGCTGTTGCCGGCGCTGCGTCTGGGGCTGTGCGCCGCCGCCGAACATGCCTTCGAGGATCTTGCCCAGCGGGTTGTCCATCGGGTTCGGCTGCTCGGGCGCCCGCTGCTGCGGCATGCCGAAGCCACCGCCATTTTTCATCATCTGCTCGATGATGTCGCCGAGCGGGTTCGACCCGCCGCCGAAACCGCCGGCGCCCATGTTGCCGAAGCCCTGGAACTGGTTGGTGGACTGCTTGAAAAGGCCGCCCATGATCATCGCGGCGATCGCCGGCAGCATCTGTTTCAGCACTTCCTGTCCGATGCCCGTCGCCTGCGCCGCCTGTGCGGCGACCGCGCGCGAAAGCTCCTTCGAGCCGAACAGGTGGCCGAGGATACCGTTGCCTTCCTGCATGCCGGTCGGCGAGAAGGCGGCCATCGGGTTCTCGAAATACTTGGCGTGCTGGCCGCTCGATAGCGCCGACAGGAAGTTGGCAAGGCCATAGGGATCGGAGGCGTTGCGTTTCAGGCCCTCGCTGAAGGCCGGCATCAAGGCTTCGACGGCGAGCGCCGTCTGCTGCTGCGACAGGTTGAACTGACGCGCCAGCAGCTCCATCGCCTTGCCGTTCTGGGCGTTGCTCATCATGTCGAACAAAGTGGGCATTGGGTGTCTCCTCGCGTTGCGTGGAGTCTATGGCTTTTCAACCGGCAGTTAAAGCCGCGATCGTTCAGCCGCGTGCCGCCGTGAAAAGCCGCCGACCGAACAGGTTGACGCCGAGGCCGGCCAGTACCAGCAATCCTGCGCCGACCTTCCAGGCTTCGATCGGCTCGCCGAGCAGCACGGCGGAGCCGGCGAAACCGAACACCGGCACGAGCAGCGTGAAAGGTGCGACCGTCGCGACCGGGTATTCCGCGAGCAGGCGGCTCCAGACGGCGAAGCCGAACAGGGTCGACAGGTAGACGATATAGGCGATCGACCCGATCGAGATCAGGTCGAGGTCGGAGAAGCTCGAAACCAGTCCTTCGGGGTCGATCGCCAGCGCGACCGCCAGAAGCGGCGGTATGGCGAAGAGGCTGCCCCAGATCACCAGCGCGAACGGGTCGACTGACGGCGAGCGCATGGCAATCCGGCGGGAAACGACGTTGCCGGCGCCCCACGAGGCCGCGCCGAGGATAAGCAGCATCAGCCCCGCAACGGATACATCGCCGCCGACATTCGCGGCCACCAGAACGATGCCGCCGAAGGCGAGAAACGCCCCGGCGACCTGCCAGATTGTCGGCCTTTCGCCCAGCAGCGGTATCGACAGCCCGATCGTGAAGAACACCTGCAGCTGAAGGATCAGGGACGAGAGCGCGGCGCTCATGCCGACACGCATGCCGGTGAACAGGAATCCGAACTGGCACGCGAAGATCAGGAAGCTGTAGAGCGCGATCTGCCGCCAGGGCACGTCCGGCCGCTTGACGAAGAAGATGAACGGAAATGCGGCCAGCGCGAACCGGGCGACGCCGAGACCCAGCGGTGACACCTGCCGCAGGCCAAGCTTGATGATCGCGAAGTTCACGCCCCAGATGATGACGATCAGCAGCGCGAGCGCGAGGTGCCGGGGACGCATCTCTCGGCTCTAGTATGCATACTCCATGAACAGCGGCTCGATCGAGCCGCCCCACCGCGTGTGATAGGCTGCCAGCATCTCTTCCGCGCCCGTCGTGCCGCGCGCGACGATCTCGTCGAGCGGTGCGAGGAAGTTGGTCTCGTCCCAGCCGTCGCGGTTCTTGCGGTTGCGGCGCTTCAGGCCGGCGCGCGAGATCGCCAGCACGTCGCGCGCGACGTCGCGCAGCGGATGGCCCCGGAAGTCTGCGTCCAGCGCCTCTTCCGGCACCGCATTGCGCAGCGCCAACACTTCCGCGTGGCTCCAGTCGCGCGTCAGCGCCTCGGCATCGGCCAGCGCCTCGTCGTCGTACAGAAGCCCGACCCAGAAAGCCGGCAGCGCGCAGATCTTGCGCCACGGGCCGCCGTCGGCGCCGCGCATTTCCAGGAAGCGCTTCAGCCGGACGTCGGGGAAGAGCGTCGAGAGGTGGTTCGCCCAGTCGCCGATGGTCGGAACGCCGTCGGGCACCGAATTGCGCAGCGCGCCTTCCATGAACTGCCGGAAGGTGACGTGCGTGCAGTCGTGGTACTTACCGTCGCGGATGACGAAGTACATCGGCACGTCGAGTGCCCATTCGACATAGTCCGCGAAACCGAACTCCGGCGAGAAGCAGAATTCGAGCAGGCCGGAGCGCTGGTTGTCGGTGTCGCGCCAGATGTCGCCGCGCCAGGACCGCAGGCCGTTGGGACGGCCCTCGGTGAAGGGCGAGGAGGCGAAGAGCGCGGTCGCCAGCGGCTGCAGCTTCAGCGACAACTGCATCTTGCGGCGCATGTCGGCTTCGCTGTCGAAGTCCAGGTTCACCTGGATGGTGCAGGTCCGATACATCATGTCGAGGCCCTTGGTGCCGACCTTGGGCATGTATCGGGTCATGATGTCGTAGCGGGACTTCGGCATCTTCGGCGTCTCGGCCAGCGTCCATTTCGGGCTGCCGCCCAGGCCGAGGAAGCGGATGCCGAGCGGTTCGGCGATCTCGCGAAGCTGGGCGAGGTGTGCGTTGCCCTCCCGGCAGGTCTGGTGGATCGTCTCCAGCGGTGCGCCGGACAGCTCGAACTGGCCGCCCGGCTCGAGGCTGATCGCGCCCTGGCCGGTCGGTCCCCCGAGGCCGATGATGCGGCCGGCGTCCATGATCGGCTCCCAGCCGAGCTTTTCCTGCATGCCTTCCAGCAGCGCGCGGATGCCCCGGTTGCCGCCGTATGGCACGGGCGCATTGCCGTCGACGTAGAACGGGAACTTCTCGTGCTCGGTGCCGATCCGCCACTGGTCGCGTGGCTTGTTGCCCTTGGCGATCCAGCCCACGAGGTCGTCGAGGCCGTCGATAGGACGAGAGTCGGTCGTGTCGCGCGCCATGCGGCGTCTCCAGGCGGGATTTCAGGCGGCGTTGATGGACGAAAGCCGGTCCGGCCCGCAAGCGAATAATGCTGACAGGTCGATCAGCGGCGCTGACGCCTCGTTGGCTTCAGCCGGCGCCGTGCGCCTTCTTCATGTCCGGCAGCAGCACGGTGACGAGGCCGAGCAGCGGCAGGAATGAACAAAGCCAGTATATGTACTCGATGCCGCGCGCGTCGGCGATGACGCCGAGCGCCGCCGCCGCGATGCCGCCCATGCCGAAGGCGAAGCCGAAGAAGATGCCGGCGATCATGCCGACGCGCCCCGGTACCAGTTCCTGCGCCAGCACGACGATGGCCGGGAAGGCCGACGCCATCACCAGCGCGATCAGCGCCGACAGCGCGATCGTCCAGGTCAGGTCCACATAGGGCAGCGCCAGCGTGAACGGCAGCACGCCGAGGATCGACACCCAGATCACGGTCTTGGCGCCGATCCGGTCGCCGATCGGCCCGCCGAGCACCGTTCCCAGCGCCGCGGCGCCGAGCAGGACGAACAGCAGCACCTGCGAGTTCTGCACCGAGACGCCGAACTTCTCGATGACGAAGAACGTGTAGTAGCTCGTGAAGCCCGCCATGTAGGCGTTCTTCGAGAAGGTCAGCAGCGCCAGCGCGACCAGCGCCAGCACCACGCGGTTCCTCGGGAAGGGCAGGGTGGTCGAGACCGACTTGCGCTTGGCGGCGGCGACGAGGTGCGAGGAGTACCACATCCCGACCCGCCACAGGATCACCATGCCGGCCAGCGCCGCGATGGTGAACCAGGAGACGCTCTCCTGGCCGCGCGGCACGACGATGAAGGCGGCCAGCAGAGGCCCGAGCGCCTGGCCGATGTTGCCGCCGACCTGGAACACCGACTGCGCGAAGCCGTAGCGCCCGCCAGACGCCAGCCGCGCCACGCGCGAGGATTCGGGGTGGAAGATGGCCGAGCCGATGCCGATGAAGGCCGCGCCCAGCAGCAGCAGCGGATAGGCATGCGCATAGCCGAGCAGCACGAGGCCTACCGCGCTCATGCCCATGCCGAACGGCAGCGAATAGGGCAGCGGCCGCTTGTCGGTGTAGATGCCGATCACCGGCTGCAGCAGCGACGCGGTGACCTGGAACGTCAGCGTCAGGAGGCCGATCTGCCAGAAGGCCAGGCCGTAGCTGTCCTTCAGCATCGGATAGATCGCCGACAGCAGCGACTGCATGATGTCGTTGATGAAATGGCAGAGGCTGACGGCCAGGATGATCGGCACGACGGTCTTTTCGACGGCGGCGCGCGTCGCCGGTCCCGGCGCGACTTCGAGCGAGATGGGGCCGGCGGCGGTCGTATCGGACAAGGCTGGACTCCAGGCGAGGATATCGGCGGGCTTATACGCCGCTTGTTGTCGACCTGCTTTCGTGGTTTGGTCCCACTGTTTCGAGAGTGGGCCAGTCATATGCCGCGTTCAAAACCCCTCGGCCCGGACTGGGAGCAGATGCATGCCGAGCGGCTGCGCTGGCTTGAGGCGGCCGACGGCGCGGTGGTGGCTCTGGCTTCCAGGTATCCGGAAGGCCATCGCGTCCCCTTCCATCATCATAACCGCGCACAGCTGCTTCATCCGCGCAGCGGCGTGGTCATGGTTTCCGCCGAGACCGGCCGCTGGATGGTGCCGGCCGGCCACGCCATGTGGATCCCGGCGGGCGTCGACCATCAGGTCGACATGCTGGGCGACGTCGACATGCAGTCGATCTACGTCGCGCCTGGAGCGCACGCCACGTTGCCCGCAGCGCTGCGGGTCGTCGGTGTCACCGAGCTCATGCGCAGCCTGGTCTTCGAGGCCACGACCTCCGCGCCGGCTGGCCGCCGCGCCGAGCTCCTTCATGGCCTGATCCTCGAGGAAATCGGCGCGTTGCCGACCAGGCCGCTCGGCCTGCCCTTTCCCTCGGATCCGAGGCTGGGCGCGCTTTGTAGTCGTTTTCTGGAAGAGCCGTCGCCTCATGCGACGATCGACGGCTGGGCGGGCCGGCTGGGGCTGAGCCGCAGGTCATTCACCCGTCTTTTCCAGCGGGAGACGGGGCTGGGCCTGTCGGCCTGGCGTCAGCAGGCGTGCCTGTTCGCTGCCTTGCCGAGACTCGCCGACGGCGAGTCGGTCACCGTCGTGGCGCTCGATCTCGGCTATGACAGCGTTCCGGCCTTCATCACCATGTTCCGGCGCATGCTCGGCGCCTCGCCGCGCAACTGGCTGAAGGAAGCGGCCTGAACGATCAGCTCACGATGCGCAGGTTCGAGAGCTCGTCGGCAATCTCCTTGAACTTCTCCGCCAGATTGCTGCCGGTGGCGTTCCAGAACAGCTTGGCCGGCCCGCCGGTCGCCGGGTCCTTCCTGAAGCGGGATTCGGACGAGCAGGCCTTCAACGCGTTGATCTGCGCGTTCTCGTCCGCGTTCCCGGTCGAGAGGTCGAGCGCGACCGTCATGACCAGCACGTTGCCGGCCTTGGCGTTGGCGCAGAGCGTCGCCATCTGCTCGTTCAGCGCTTTCGTGTAGTTGCCGTTCGAATAGTCGAACTGGCCGACCGCGGCGCTGGTCCCCATGAACAGCCGCGCCGCCGACGTGCCGTTGTAGCCCGGCTTGGTGTAGCCGTAGGAGGAATAGACCGCCTTGCTGTCGGCAGGGTCGGAGAAGCCCAGCGAACTCGGCGTATAGTATGTGTTCTGGCCGTCCGTCAGCACGATGACGACCTTGTCGTTGCCCTTCTCGCTGTCCGCGCGCCCCTCGGAGAAGGGCGGCCCGCCCGATACCACGCGCCAGCCCCATGCCATGCCTTCGGGCACGTTGGTTCCGCCGTTCGGCTGCATCGCGTCGATCGCGGTCTTGACCGTCGCGAGGCCCGCTTCGGTGCTGACGTCGGTCAGCGGCGTGATCGGCTTGGTCGTGCAGGAGTAGTTGGGACCGGTGCCTTGCGACGAGGTCGCGCCGTAGGGGCGGGTGTCGAAGTACTTCCGCATGTTCTTCTGGCGGGTGCGGCCCGAACTGTCCTCGGTGCCGTCGTTCCACCAGTTGTTGGAGGCGCTGTAGCTGTCCGGCGTCGGGTCGGCTTCCGTCGCCCAGCGGTCGCCGGGTTCGTCGGGCGCGAACATCGGCACGAACAGCGTCGCCGGATCGCCGAAGCCGATGCCGGTCGTGGCCGTGTTGCCGACGGCGGCGGCGTCATTGTTGTTGTATGGGTGCGGCCGCGCCTCGACGCAGCCCTGCCAGGAGGCATAGGCGGTGACGGTGTTCTCGTAGTAGCCGGTTTCCTGCCAGTGGCCTTCCCGGCAGGTGCCGTTCGAGCGCGTGCGGGTGCAGATGTACTCCTGGCCCGTCGCGACCCACTCGCGTGAGCTGACATGGGTCATGTCGGCATAGAGCGAGAAGCGCGACAGGATCGTGTCCTCGGCCTCGCCCCAGCCCTCGCCGCGCTTGTACCATATGCCGTTCACGCGCTCGGCGGTCTTGCCGGGCTCGTTCAGCGTCGACCAGTCGAAATTCTCCTGGTGGACCGGCGAGAGGCCTTCGGTGTCCATCCATGCGGCGTTGGCGTATTGCGGGCCGACGTTCACGGAGGCGGCGAAGGGCACGAGGCCGAACTGCACCGGCCGGTCGACCTGCTTGATCAGCGCTGCCTGCTGCGCCAGCGTGTCGACCAATTGCTTGGCGGCGGCCTTGAGGAGCACGATGCGCTTCTGGCCCGAACCGGACCCGAGGTAGTCCATCGAGCCGGAGTTATCGAGGACGAGCGCCACTTCCAGCGTGTTCTTCAGCCGCACCTCTGTGCGGGTGGTGAAGTCCATCTCGCCGGCGCCTTCCTGCTTCTGCACCAGCTGCTCGAAGACCGGGAAGAAATAGGGCTTGTAGTTCAGCTGCGCCGCGAGCTTCAGCGTGCCGCCGCCGCCGGTGTTGGAGGGAAGGGTCACGCTCAGCACCGTGTGCGTCGGGTCGACGGAGCCCAGGTTGGCCTCGAAGAAGTCCTTGGCGTATGCGATCAGCTCCGCTTCGCTGGCGCCCGTGACGACCTGCCTGGCCGTTGCGATGCCAGCCGCGTCGAGCGCGTTGGCGACGGCCTGTTTCTGCCGGTTCATCTCGGTGAAGTCGACGGCCATCGCGACGCCGCCCATGACCGGGATCAGCGCCACGACGGTCATCAGCGCGTAGTTGCCACGCCGGTCGCGGATGAAATTGCGCATGGATCGCGGCCCCCGCCGCGGCTACTCGTTCAGGCCCGCTGCGAACCTGCCACGCAGGGCTGAATCTTCCTTTGCCCGGAAGGCTCGATTGTTGCAGGCTGGCCTTACGGCCCGTTAACCAGTCGGAAGACCGGCCCTCCAAAGCAGGAGCGCCCCCGAAGGGGCGCTCCGCATGGTCAGGAGGTTGGGAGGATCAGCTGACGATGCGCAGGTTGGACAGCTCGTCGGCGATTTCCTTGAAGGCGTTCGACAGGCTGGAGCCGGTGGCGTTCCAGTAGAGCTTGACCGGTGTGCCGTCGGCGTTCTTGCGGAACCGCGACCCGGACGAGCAGTCCTTCAGCGCATCGATCTGGCCCTTTTCGGCCGTGTCGCTGCTCGACAGGTCGAGCGACACGGTCATGACGATGATGTTCTGCGCCTTGGCGTTGCTGCAGAGCGCGGTGAACTGCTCGTTGAGCGCCTTGGTGTAGTTGCCGTTCGAGTAGTCGGACTTGCCGACGTTGCTCGACGTGTTCATGAACATGCGCGTGGTCGACGTGCCGTTGTAGCCCTGTTTGGCATAGCCATAGGATGAGTAGGTCGACCCATTGTCGCCAAGGTCGTTGTAGCCCAGCGACGACGGCGTGTAGTAGGTGTTCGCGCCGTCGGTCAGCACGATGACCACCTTGTCGTTGCCGCGCTCGCTTTCCGCCCGACCCTGGGTGAACGGTGCGCCGTGCGAAACCACGCGCCAGCCCCACGCCATGCCCTCCGGCACGTTCGTGGCGCCGTTCGGCTGCATCGCATCGATGGCGTTCTTGACCGCGGTCTTTCCTGCCGTTGTGCTGACATCTGTCAGTGGGGTGATGGCGTTCGTAGTGCAGGACTCATTGGGCCCGGTTCCCGAAGCTGCGGCGGAAGTGCCAAGAGGTGCCGGCGTGAAATACTTCACCATGTACTGCTGGCGCGACTTGTTGGAACTATTGGTGGTCACATCTGCCCACCAGTTGCCGAGCGCACTGCGGTTCGACGAGTCCTTCTTGTCGGTCTCGTCGGGCGCAAACATTGGCACAAAGAGCGTTGCCGGCGTGGACGACGAGGGTGTCGTGTCGTTGACGTTGTACGGGTATGGGCGAGCCTCCACACAGCCCTGCCAGGACGCATATGACGCGTAGACGGGCTGATCCTGATACACGTCGATGTTCCCGTAGGTCTGACAGCCTCCCCACCAATAGTATTTGACGCAGCCCCACGTCGTTCCGGTCTTCACGGATTGCGTGCCAGTCTGCCGCTTCAGTTCGTCGAATAGAGTGAATCGCGTGACTTTCTGGTTCTCCTGAGTACCCCAGTCGGAACCCTTCTTGTAATAGACGCCGCCGACCTGCTGCACCTTCTTGTTGGTGGCATTGAACGCGGTCCAGTCGAAGTTCTCGTGATGAACGGGCGAGATGCCGTCCTTGTCCATCCAGCTTTCGGACGCACTGGCCGCGCCGACGTTCACCGAGGCAGCGAACGGCACCACGCCGAACTGGACCGGCTTGGTTACCTGCTTCATCTGTTCGGCCTGGAGGGCGATGGTGTCGACCAGCTCCTTCGCGGCGTCCTTGAGCAGCGTGATACGCTTCTTGCCGGAGCCGGAGCCCGTATAGTCCATCGAACCCGAATTATCGAGGACGAGCGCGACTTCCAGCGTGTTCTTGAGCTTGATCTCCGACGTCGCCTTGAAGTCGAGCGCGGTTGCGCCTTCACCATCGCCCTTGCCCAGCAGCTTGGCGAAGGTGGGGAAGAAATACGGCTGGTACTTGAGGTCGGCCGACATCTTGAGGGTACCGCCGCCAGTATTTTCGGTGGGCAGCGTGATGGTCAGGACCGTGTTCGAGGGCTTCACCGAGCCGAGATTGGCCTCAAAGAAGTCCTTGGCGTAGGCGCGGACCTGCGCGTCCGTGCCGCCTTCGACGACCCGCCTCGCTGCCGCGATGCCTGCCGCGTCGAGCGCGTTCAGCGTGTCCTGACGCTGGCGCGCCATCTCGGTGTAGTCCACCGCGACGGCGAGGCCGCCCATGATCGGAACCATGGAGAAGGCCGTGAGCAGCATGTAGTTGCCGCGACGATCGCGAGCGAAGCTGCGGAACATGAGAACACCCCCGGAAAGCCACTTTGCTTCCGATCATGCTCCCACAAACACATGAACTACCCGTTTTAGCGTTAGGTGAAAAAATCCTGACACGCTTTATGCGGGGTTAACCATGCCCCCGCGCGTCGCGTCGGCCAGGCTGGCCTTGGCCTGGCGGGCCGTTTCGGCCTTGAGCCGGCGCGGTCCCGAGAAGCGCTCGCCCGACATCAGGTCGATCCCGATGTCCATCAGGCTCACCACGTCCTCGTCGCTGGAGACGTCCGTTGCGAGCAGCCCGATCTCCTCGATCGCCGCCGTCTCGATCAGCATCGATGCCGGCGTTAGCTTGCGGCGCTGGCGGTCACGGTCGAGCAGCCTGTTGGCGGGCAGCTTGACCATCGAAGCGCCGGCGCGCCGCAGCAGTTCGATGCCGTCGGCTGCTTCCGGCCAGCCTTCGACCGCGATGCGCATGCCGGTCTCGGCAAGCCTGAGCAGCGTCGCGCTGAATTCTTCGTGCCGGATGGCGACGGAGACGGGCACCGAGAGGACCATCGAGCGGCCGAGCATCGGATAGAGCGCCAGCATCTCGTGCAGCGCGGCGACGTCGTCGGGGCTGGACAGGAGCGCATTGGAGGCCGCGACGTGCAGCGGCAGCATGTCTGAGATCGAGCCGACGCGGCGCCGGGCGGCTTCCGCTGCCGCGACGATCAGCCGGCGCTCGAAAGCGGCGCGGTCGGCACCCTCGACGGCCTCCGGCGCGCGGCGGATGTCGAACGGCGGTCCGCCGTCGATCGACAGATGGGCGAAGACCTCGAAGCCGGCGGCGACGCTGCGGCCCACCGAGACGATCGGCTGAAGGCTGACCTCGAAGTCGCCCTGGGCGATCGCCGCGCGGAACGCCGCCTCTGTAGCGGCGGCCTCGGTGCTTTGCGGATCGCCCGCCGGCCGGACGCGGCGAAGCGCCGGTAGCTTGACCACGTTGTCGAGGTCCGCGGCTGGTTCGGCCGGGCGGCTCGGGGCTGCTGGCGTCGCTGTCGCCTGTCGCTCGTCGATCGCCTTGATCTCGCGAGCGACCATCTGGTTCATCTCGCTGATCGTCGCGGCGTCGCGGCTGGAGCGGTTCTCGAAATCGCGCAGGCTGATCTCGATGGACTGGCTGAGACGCCTGATCTCCGTCTGCAGCGACAGTGTCCGGCGCAGTGCGAAAAGGCCGGCGACGAGCGCGACAAGGCCGAGGGCAAGGGCGAAGAAGGGCAGGAGGGCGAGGAGCTTGCCGGTCAGGCCGCCGGTGCCGTCGGCGGCAGCGGCATAGCCGACACCGGCCGCCAGAAGCAGCATCGCAAGCAAGAGGATGACACGCACCATCGGCCCTGTCCCGTGTGCCGCCGGCAGTCCCGTCCCGCACCGACAAGCGCGGCTGCCCGCCTTGTGTTTCGCATGGCACCGGGCACCTGTTAAGCGAAAGCTGGTGACACGGTGAACACGTTCGGTTAATTCGCCGCGGCATCCCTGGTTCCTGCCCCTCAATCCGACCGGAACAAATGACGCCACCCCTCCAGACTATCTCCTCGCTCGCCGACATCTCGGGGCGCTATGCGGCGATCCTGTGCGACGTCTGGGGTGTACTGCACAATGGCGAGCGCTCTTTCGTGTCGGCATGCGAGGCGCTGGCTGCCGCCAGGCAGCTTGGGCTGGCCGTGATCCTGATCACCAACGCGCCCCGTCCGTCCGGCGACGTCATCCCGCAGCTGCGCGCGCTGGGCGTGCCCGACGGCGCCTGGGACCGCATCGTCACCTCGGGCGACGTGACCCGCGAACTCATCCGCTCCGGCCCCCGCAAGGTCTTCCACCTCGGACCCGATCGCGACCTGACGATCTATGACGGCCTCGACGTCGACGTCAGCGAGGAGCAGGAGGCGGCCGCCGTCGTCTGCACCGGCTTGTTCGACGACGAGACGGAGACCCCGGAAGACTACGCCGACATGCTGCGCCGCTTCCGTGCCCGCAACCTGCCTTTCGTCTGCGCCAACCCCGACATCGTCGTCGAACGCGGCGAGCGGCTGATCTGGTGCGCCGGCGCGCTGGCCCGCGACTATGCGCAGCTCGGCGGCCGCTCGCTGATCGCCGGCAAGCCCTTCGCGCCGATCTACGAGGCGGCGCTGGCGGCGGCCGGCGAGGTGCTCGGCCGGCCGGTGGAGCGCGGCGAGGCGCTGGCGATCGGCGACGGGATGCTGACCGACGTCAAGGGCGCCGACAATTTCGGCATCGACGTGCTCTATGTGTCCGGCGGTATCCACGCCCGCGAATATGCTGCCGCGCAGGGCGTCGACGAGGCGAAGCTGCTCGCCTTCCTTGTGAAACATGGACATCGGCCCGTCGCCACAATGCCGAGGCTTGCCTGAGCATGGCGCTCGCGCGCGTCGAGGGCGTCGAGGCGATCCCCCCCGTCCTGAGGGGCGGGGTCATCGCGATCGGCAACTTCGACGGCGTGCATCGTGGCCACCGCGCCGTGCTTGACTGCGCGCTGGCCAGGGCGCGTGAACTTGGTGCGCCGGCGCTGGTGCTGACCTTCGAGCCGCATCCGCGCGCCTTCTTCCGGCACGCCGACCCGCTTTTCGTGCTGACGCCGCCGGCCATGAAGGCGAGGCTCGTCGGCGCGCTTGGCTTCGACGGCATCGTATCGCAGTCTTTCGATGCCGCCTTCGCGGCGCGTTCTGCCGAGGATTTCGTCGAGGGGGTGCTGCACCGCCATCTCGGCGTGCGCCACGTCGTGACGGGCTACGACTTCCACTTCGGCCGCAACCGGCAGGGCACGCCGGACTTCCTGCGCGCGGCCGGCGAAAGGCTGGGCTTCGGCGTCTCGCTGGTCGAGCCCTTCTGCGACGAGGGCAGCGTGGTGATCTCGTCCAGCCGCATCCGCGACCTGCTGTCGCGTGGCGAGCCCTCCGAGGCGGCCGGCCTGCTTGGCTATCGCTACACGGTCGAGGCAGAGGTCACCGGCGGCAAGCAACTCGGCCGCACGCTCGGTTTCCCGACGGCCAACATGGTCCTGCCGGCCGGAACGGCGCTCGGGCACGGCATCTACGCGGTTCGCTATCGCCGCCCGGACGGGTCCCTTCACGACGGGGTCGCGAGCTTCGGACGCCGCCCGACCGTCGACGTCGACGGCGCGCCGCTGCTCGAGACCTTCCTCTTCGACTTCGAAGGCGACCTCTATGGCGAGGTGGCGACGGTGTCGCTGTTCGGCTTCCTGCGCGGCGAGGAGAAGTTCGACGGCCTCGATGCGCTGGTGACCCAGATGCGGCGCGATACGGAAGAGGCGCGCGCGCTGCTGTCTGGCGTCAGGCCGCTGTCTGAGCTCGACCTCGCGCTGGCGTTCTGAGCGCCTGCTAGGCCGCCATGCTCGATTCCGCCCTTTTCACCCGTCGCGGCCTCGGCTAAGGAAGCGCGCCATGACGTCAGCGCGCCGCGCCATAGCCCTGCGAATTACCGGCCCGGCCTTCCGGGCGGCCTGAGCGGCTGCCGGAAGCTCCGGGTTTTTGCGCTTCCCCGCGCTTTTCCGCCTGACCGAACTCTGACATATGCACGGCCTGCCGCCCGCGCGCGCGGCCGCCAGACGATGACCGGAACCATGACCGATACGACCGAAAAGCTGGACTACTCGAAGACGCTCTATCTGCCGCAGACGGACTTCCCGATGCGCGCCGGCCTGCCCGAGAAGGAGCCCGTGCTGGTCAAGCGCTGGCAGGACATGGACATCTACCGGGTGCTGCGCGACGACGCGAAGGGACGCCCGCTCTACGTGCTGCATGACGGCCCGCCCTACGCCAACGGCAACATCCATATCGGGCATGCGCTGAACAAGATCCTCAAGGACATCATCACGCGCTCCTTCCAGATGCGCGGCTTCGATTCCAACTACGTGCCGGGCTGGGACTGCCACGGCCTGCCGATAGAGTGGAAGATCGAGGAGGAAAACTACCGCTCCAAGGGCAAGCAGAAGCCCGACCTGTCGGACCCGGCCGCGATGGTCGCGTTCCGCAGGGAATGCCGTGCCTATGCCGAGCACTGGATCAGGGTGCAGGGCGAGGAGTTCCAGCGGCTGGGCGTCGTCGGCGACTTCGACAATCCCTATACGACCATGGCCTTCCATGCCGAGGCGCGCATCGCCGGCGAGCTGATGAAGTTCGCCATGTCGGGCCAGCTCTATCGCGGCTCGAAGCCGGTCATGTGGTCCGTCGTTGAGCGCACGGCGCTCGCCGAGGCGGAAGTCGAGTACCACGACTACGAGAGCGACACGATCTGGGTGAAGTTTCCGGTTCACAGCAGCGATGGCGCTGTAAGTGTAACGCCGGGGAGCAAGGAGCTAGATCGGCATCTTGAGCGCACCTATAAGCTGCAAGCGGGGGTTGCGGGAGATCTTCGCCAAGCTTCCGTGGTCATCTGGACGACGACCCCCTGGACCATCCCCGGCAACCGCGCGGTCGCATACTCGCCGCGCGTCGAATACGGGCTCTATGAGGTCACAGCGGCGGAGAATGACTTCGGCCCGCGTCCGGGCGAAAAGCTGATCTTCGCCGACAAGCTGGCGGGCGAATCTTTCGAGAAAGCCAAGCTCCAGTTCAAGAAGCTTCGGACGGTCGCCGCTGGTGAACTTGCCGCGCTTACTTTGGCGCACCCGTTCCGCGACCTCGGCTATGCTTTCGATGTCCCGATGCTCGCCGGCGACCACGTCACCGACGATGCCGGCACGGGCTTCGTGCACACGGCGCCCGGCCACGGCCGCGAGGACTTCGACGCCTGGATGAGCGCCGGCAAAGACCTGGCGGCGCGCGGCATCGACACCGCCATCCCCTTCACGGTGGACGACGCCGGCTACCTGACGAAGGATGCGCCGGGCTTCGGGCCGGACCGCGAGGGCGGGCCGGCGCGCGTCATCGACGACGCCGGCAAAAAGGGCGACGCCAACAAGGCGGTCATCGACGCGCTGATCGGGCGCAACATGCTGTTCGCGCGCGGCCGTCTCAAGCACCAGTATCCGCATAGCTGGCGCTCCAAGAAGCCGGTGATCTTCCGCAACACGCCGCAGTGGTTCGTCTACATGGACAGGGAGCTTGGCGGGTACGGCCTTCAGAATGGCTCCTCACCCTTGGCCGCTCCCCGTGAAGAACGAGGAGAGGGGATCGCCAACGCTGACGCCTCGCTTTCCCCGTCCTTACGGGGAGAGGGTACGGGTGAGGGGCAATCCAGACCCGACACCCTTCGATCGCGCGCACTTGCCGCCATCGACGCGACGCGTTTCGTGCCGGCCGCAGGCCAGACCCGCCTTCGCTCGATGATCGAAGAGCGCCCGGACTGGGTGCTTTCCCGGCAGCGCGCCTGGGGCGTGCCGATCTGCGTCTTCGCGGACGAGGACGGCGAGGTCCTCAAGGACGAGGCGGTCAATGCCCGCATCATGCAGGCCTTCGAGGCCGAGGGCGCGGACGCATGGTTCGCGGAGGGCGCCAGGGAGCGCTTCCTCGGCAACCGTCCCGACGCCGATCGCTGGCGCCAGGTGCGCGACATCCTCGATGTCTGGTTCGATTCGGGCTCCACCCATGCGTTCACGCTGGAGGACCGCCCCGACCTGAAATGGCCGGCCGACGTCTATCTCGAAGGCTCGGACCAGCATCGCGGCTGGTTCCATTCGTCGCTGCTGGAAAGCGCCGGCACGCGCGGCCGCGCGCCCTATGACGCCGTCATCACCCACGGCTTCACCCTCGACGAGGAGGGCCGCAAGATGTCCAAGTCGCTGGGCAACACGGTCGTGCCGCAGGACGTCATCAAGCAGTCCGGCGCCGACATCCTGCGCCTGTGGGTGGCGACGACCGACTACTGGGAAGACCAGCGGCTCGGCAAGAACGTGCTGCAGACCAACATCGATTCCTACCGAAAGCTGCGCAACACCATCCGCTGGATGCTGGGCACGCTCGCCCATGACGACGGGTCCGAGGTGCCGCTGGCCGACATGCCGGAGCTCGAACGGCTCATGCTGCACCGCCTGTCGGAACTCGACGAGGTGGTCCGCAAGAGCTACGACGCCTTCGATTTCAAGCGGGTCTCCAGGACTCTGCTCGACTTCATGGTCGTCGAGCTGTCGGCATTCTATTTCGACATCCGCAAGGACGCGCTCTACTGCGACGCGCCGTCCAGCGTCCGCCGCAAGGCCTCGGTGCAGGTGGTCCGCCACCTGTTCGAGAACGTGGTGACGTGGCTGGCGCCGCTTCTGCCCTTCACAACCGAGGAAGCCTGGCTCGACCGCTATCCGGATGCCCGGACCGTCCACCTCGAACAGTTCCGCGCGATCCCCGCCGAATGGCGCGACGAGGCGCTGGCCGAGAAGTGGCGCAAGGTCCGCACCGTGCGCCGCGTCGTGACCGGCGCGCTGGAGATCGAGCGGGCGAAGAAGACCATCGGATCGTCGCTGGAGGCGGCCCCGACCGTCCATGTGACCGATTCCGACCTTCTGGGAGCGCTGGGCGGGATCGATCTCGCCGAGATCGCCATCACCAGCGCCGTGACGATCACGCTGGAGAAGCCGCCGGAAGGCGCGTTCAGGCTCGATGACGTGGAGGGGGTGGGCGTCGTTCCGGGGCTGGCGACCGGCACGAAATGCGCGCGCTCCTGGCGTTACACCGACGATGTGGGCGCCGATCCGGCCTTCCCGGACGTGTCGGCGCGCGACGCCGCGGCGCTGCGCGAACTGCAGGCGCTCGGCCGGCTTTAACCGCGCCGGGTGGGTCGCGTTGCCGCGACCGGCCGGTTGCGGTATGAGATGTGCAAGCTTCCGGCCACGTTGTCGCCGGATTTCCGGCCGAAAGCGGACGGCGAGCGTCGCAACGGGCGCTCCGTCGGCGAGAGGCGAATGGTGGGACGTATTGGCATGAAGATGAAGAGCGGGGCGCGCCTGTCCGTCGTAGCGTCCCTTTTCGCGTCCACGGCGCTGCTGTCGGGCTGCATCGGCGCATCGCCGACCTACGGCACCGGCAAGGCCGCCGACGAGCAGCTGCTGGAGGACGTGACCGGCATCCTGTCGATCGGCCCGACCAGCAAGCAGCCGATCGACTACAAGCCGCGCGGCGAACTGGTGAAGCCGGCCGACAAGAATATCCTGCCGCCGGCCCAGGAGAGCATCACCGCGTCGGCGGGTAGCGGCGCATGGCCGGAATCGCCCGAGCAGCGTCGCGCGCGTATCCGCGCCGACGCCACTGCGAACCAGGACAACCCGACCTACGATTCGCCCGTCGAAGCCGACAGCACCGGTTCCAACGGCATCACGTCGACCGCCCGGTACGGCGAGCGCGGCAATTTCGAGGTCCAGCCGGATCCGGAACAGCAGCGCGCCGAGTTCAATCGCCGGCTTGCCGAGACGCGTCAGGGAAGCTCCGGCTCCCGCAAGTATCTGAGCGAGCCGCCGCTGGTGTACCGCGAGGCTTCGGCGAGCGCGCCCGTCGGCGATGTCGGCGAACCGGAATGGAAGAAGGAACAGCGCCAGAAGCGCGCCGCCCGCAAGAAGGGTACCGGCGGGCTGAGCGACTGGCTGCCCTGGTAGGCCGGTCCGCTACGCTTCCTTATTCGGCGCGCCTTGCGCGGAAGAAGTCCTTCAGGATCGCCGAGGCGCGTGTTTCGCCGATGCCGGGATAGACGTCCGGCACATGGTGGCATGTCGGCGATGCGAAGAACCTGACTCCGCTGACCACCGCGCCGCCTTTTTCGTCGGTCGCGCCGAAATAGAGCCGCCTGATTCTGGCGAAAGAGATGGCAGCCGCGCACATCCCGCAGGGTTCGAGCGTGACGTGCAGGTCGGCGCCGTCGAGCCGCTCGCTCGACAGGGTGCCTGCGGCCGCGCGGATCGCCAGCATCTCGGCATGGGCGGTTGGATCGGAAAGTTCGCGCGTGCGATTGCCGGCCCGGGCGAGGATTTCGGACCCCATCGACACGACGGCGCCCACCGGCACCTCGCCGCGTGCGGCCGCGGCTTCGGCCTCCTCGAAGGCGATCGCCATGAAATCGGGGCGCGAAAGGCGCTCGGGCATCCGCTTTGGGCCTCGCAAGGCTGCGGCGGGCCTGATATTGACCCGCCGGGAAAGGCATAGGCCACATGGACGACAGTGAAGACAAGGGGCGCGGCGGCGACCGGCCAAAGAGCAGGCCCAAAGGCCAGTTCGGCGGAGGCCCCCGCAAGGAAGGCAAGCCGGGCGAGCGGAAGGGCGGCAAGTTCGCGGAGCGGCCTGCGCCGGGACCTGGCCAGCGGCGTTTCGACAAGCCGCGCACCGACAGCCGCGGCGAGGAGCCGCGCCGCTTCAGGGATTTCAAGAAGAAGCCATCCGACCGTCCCGACACCGGCGATCGCAAGCCGTCCGCGCGTCCGGGGCGGGCCGAGCGTGACGCGGTTCGCGGCGAGCGTTCCGGCGGACCGGCCTACAAGGGCGAGGGAAGGCCGGAACGTGCTTTCAAGCCGCGCCCGGAAGGCTCGGGCGAGAAGCGTTCGTTCCGTCCAAGGCCTGAAGGCGGCGGAAAGCCCTCTTTCGCTGGCAAGCCTTCCTTTGGCGACAAGCCCCGTTTCCGCGACAGGGACGACCGTCCCCGTGATGGCGAGCGCCTGAGGCCGCCGCGAGACAGCTCGGAGCGCCCCTTCAAGCCGCGCCGGGAAGGCGAAGGCGAGAAGCGCTCGTTCCGCCCCCGACCTGAAGGCGGCAAGCCTTCCTTTGGCGACAAGCCCCGTTTCCGCGACAGGGACGACCGGCCGCGTGGCGATCGGCGCCCGGCTGCGTTCGGTGCCGTGCAGCAGGACGCCGAGGCTGGTGAGGAGCGCATCGCCAAGCGTCTTGCCCGCGCCGGCATCGCCTCGCGCCGCGACGCCGAGGACCTGATCGCCGCCGGCCGCGTGAAGGTCAACGGCAAGGTGCAGGCCTCGCCGGCCTTCAACGTGAAGGCTTCGGACCGCATCGAGGTCGACGACACCGAGATACCGGCGGTCGAACGCACCCGGCTCTTCCTGTTCCATAAACCCGCCGGCGTCGTGACCACCAACCGCGATCCCGAGGGCCGCAGGACGGTGTTCGACGTGCTTCCCGGCGACCTGCCGCGCTTGATCACCGTCGGGCGTCTGGACATCAACACCGAGGGCCTGCTGCTGCTCACCAATGACGGCGGCCTCTCCCGGGTCCTCGAACTGCCATCGACCGGCTGGCTGCGGCGCTATCGCGTCCGCGTCCATGGCCAGCCCGACGAGAAGGCGCTGGCCGGGCTGAAGGACGGGATCGCCGTCGACGGCGTCTTCTACGGCTCGATCGAGGCCACGATCGAACGCGAACAGGGCTCCAACGCCTGGCTGAGCATCGGACTCCGGGAAGGCAAGAACCGCGAGGTCAAGAACGTCCTCGGCGCGCTCGGCCTCGAGGTCACGCGGCTGATCCGCGTCTCCTTCGGGCCGTTCCAGCTGGGCGATCTTGCCGAAGGCGCCGTTCTGGAGATCAAGGGCAAGATGCTGCGCGACCAGCTCGGGCCCCGGCTGATCGAGGAGTCCGGCGCCAACTTCGAAGCGCCGGTCGCGACGCCCTTCTCCAATGCTCCCGTGCGGCGGAGCGACGACCGGCCCGATCGCGACGACCGGGCCGAACGGCCCCGCCGCGAGCGTCGGCCGGAGCCGGTCGGCGAGGGCGGCCTGATCAAGCGCCGCCACGCCCGCGAAAGCGTTCGCGACGACGCGCTGGCCAGGCTCGACACGCGGCCCGGCCGCGGCGGTCCGAAGGGTTTCGGCAAGGGACCGGGCAAATCGGGTCCCAAGCCTGCGTTCGGCGCCAAGCGCGACGTCGAGGAAGGCAAGCCTCAGGGTCCGAAGGGGCCGCGCAAGGCCAACGTCTGGATGGCGCCGGGCGCCCGCCCCCAGGGCAAGAAGCCGGAATCTGCAAAGCCGAAGGCGCCGCGCAGGGACGGCGACCGCCCCGGCCCGCGCGGGAAGGGCGGCAATGCGGATCGTCGGCGGTGACCTGAAGGGCAGGTCGCTCGCCACGCCGCGCGGCCTGTCCATCCGTCCGACCACCGACCGCACCCGCGAGGCGGTCTTCAACGTTCTCGCCCACCGTTTTCCGGAGGCGCTCGACGGCGCGCGGGTCCTCGACCTCTTCGCTGGGACAGGGGCACTCGGTATCGAGGCCATGTCGCGCGGCGCGTCGTTTTGCATCTTCATCGAGGAATCGGCGGAAGGCCGCGGCCTGATCCGGGACAATGTGGAATCCTTCGGATTGACCGGCCGTACGAAGATTTTCCGCCGGGACGCGGCCAGATTGGGGCCCGTGGGCACGTTTCAGCCCTTCGGCCTCGTCTTTGCCGATCCGCCCTACGGCAAGGGTCTCGGCGAACGGGCGCTGGTCTCGGCCGCCGAGGGGGGCTGGCTTCTTCCGGCGGCGCTCTGCGTGGTCGAGGAAGCGGCCGCCGCGCCCTTTGAAATCCCACGAGGATTTGAGTTGATCGACGCCAGAGACTATGGCGATACCGTCGTCCGCTTCATGAGGACGGTCTGATTTCGGCCGTCTTCGTCGCGCCGCCTGACGATTTTTCCGAGGAAGGCATATTTCGCGCCGTTTTTCGGAAACCCACGGGAGTTGTCCACATTCCGATCTCAGCCATGACCCGCCTCGCCGCTGCCTTGGTGCTGATTCTCGCATCGATGGGCGTCGGCCACGCCTCCGCCGTGCCCGCCGACAAGGCAGGTCCGGCGATCGAGAACTTCACGCTGCCGAACGGTATGGAAGTTGTCGTCATCCCGGACCGCCGCGCGCCCGTCGTCACCCACATGGTCTGGTACAAGGTCGGCAGCGCCGACGAACCGGCCGGCAAGTCCGGTATCGCGCATTTCTTCGAGCACCTGATGTTCAAGGGTACGAAGAACCATCCTGCCGGCGAGTTCGGCCGGCGCGTCGCGGAGATCGGTGGCAACGAGAATGCCTTCACCTCCTACGACTACACGGCCTATTTCCAGACGGTCGCGCCCGAGGCGCTGGCGACCATGATGGCCTACGAGGCCGACCGCATGCGCAACCTCGTGCTCAGCGATGCGGTGATCGCGCCGGAACGCGACGTGGTGATCGAGGAGCGTCGCTCGCGCATCGAGAACAGCCCGCCGGCGCTGCTGGGCGAGGAGATGCAGGCGACACTCTACCAGAACCACCCGTACCGCATCCCGGTCATCGGCTGGATGCACGAGATCGAACAGCTGAACCGCGCGGACGCGATCGACTTCTACGAGCGCTTCTACCGGCCGAACAATGCGATCCTTGTGGTCGCTGGCGACGTCGAGGCCGCGCAGGTCCGCAAGCTGGCCGAGGAGACCTACGGCAGGCTCGAACGCGGCCCGGACCTGCCTCCGCGCGTGCGTCCGCGCGAGCCCGAGCAGAACACCATGCGCACCGTGTCGCTGAGGGACCCGAGGATCAGCGTGCCATCCTTCCGGCGCCTGTGGGTCGTGCCGTCCTTCACCACGTCGAAGGAAGGCGAGGCGGAAGCGCTGGAAGTCCTGTCGGAGATACTGGGCGGCGGAACCCGCAGCCGCATCTACCAGAAGCTGGTCGTCGAGACCGGGCTCGCCTCCTCGGCCGGCGCATCCTATTCGGGCACCTCGCTTGATGACACCGGCTTCTCCGTCTTCGGCTCGCCGCGCGGCGGCGCCAGCCTCGAAGCCGTCGAGGCGGCGGTCCATGAGGAGGTCGCCAAGATCGTGAAGGACGGGGTTTCCGAGGACGAACTCGCCCGCGCCAAGGAACGGTATCTCAGGGCCGAAATCTTCTCGCGCGACAGCGCGGGCGGCCTCGCCAACATCTACGGTTCGACGCTTGCCACGGGCGGCGACGTCGAGCGTATCCGCTCCTGGCCGCAGCGGCTGCAGGCGGTGACCGCCGACCAGGTCAAGGCGGTCGCGGCCCGTTACCTCGACCCGGGCCGGTCGGTGACGGGCTACATGCTCCCGCCGCAGGCGGCGACGCGCTGATGCGGAGGATGACCATGGATTCCCGAAACCTCCGTCTGGCGCTCGCGCCGTTCGCTGCACTTTTCCTGCTCGTCGCCAGCCTCGTTCCCGCGAAGGCGATGGACATCAAGGAAGTCCGTTCGCCGGGCGGCGTCACGGCCTGGCTTGTCGAGGATTACACTGTTCCCATCATCACGATCCGCTTTGCCTTCAAGGGCGGGTCGACACAGGACCCGGCCGGCAAGGAGGGCATCGCCAACCTCCTGACCGGCCTGTTCGACGAGGGCGCCGGCGACCTCGACAGCGACGCCTTCCAGCTCAGGTTGGACGACGTCGGACTGGAAATGAGCTTCTCGGCGGGGCGCGACGCCATCTACGGCTCGGCCCGCATGCTGGCGTCGGCGCGCGCGGAGGCCTTGCCGCTGCTCGAGCTCGCGCTGACGAAGCCGCGCTTCGACGCCGCGCCGATCGAGCGGATCCGCTCGCAGGTGCTTTCGGGGATCGAGGCGCGGGCCCGCGACCCCGAGACGGCTGCCCAGGTCGCGTGGTCGCAGGCTCTTTACGGCAACCACCCCTATGCCCGCCGCGATGAAGGCACGCCGGAAAGCCTGGCGTCGATCAAGGCCGCGGACCTCAAGGTTTTTCACGGCCGCATGTTCGGGCAGGACAACCTCGTCGTCGGCGTGGTCGGAGCGATCGACGCCGCCGAACTCGGCCAGGTTCTGGATCGCCTGTTCGGCAACCTGCCGGGGAAGGCTGACCTTGTCCCGGTCGCCCAGGCGGAGACGAAGCTCGGCCAGGAGATCAGAATCGAATACGACCTCCCGCAGACCCGTATCCAGCTCGCCTATCCCGGCCTCAAGCGCAACGATCCGGCGTTCTTCGCGGCCTATCTGATGAACCATGTCCTGGGCGGCGGCACCTTCTCGTCGCGGCTCTTCCGCGAGGTGCGCGAAGTGCGGGGCCTGGCCTACAGCGTCGGCTCCTCGCTGGTGAACAACGAATATTCCGAAGGGCTGGTGATCGCGACGGCCACCCGGTCGGACCGCGCCGCCGAGTCGCTCGGGATCATCCGCGCCGAGGTCGCGCGGATGGCGAAGGACGGCCCGACGCCGGAGGAACTGGCCGACGCGAAGAAATACATCGTCGGCGCCTACGCCATCGCCAACCTGACCTCGTCCAGCGCCATCGCCAACACGCTGGTCGGCATCCAGATGGACAATCTGGGCATCGACTACATCGACCGCCGGGCGGCGCTGATCGACGGCGTCACGCTCGAACAGGCGCGCGATGCAGCCCGGCGCCTGTTGACGGCCGACCCCGCAGTGATGATCCTTGGACCGGCCGCGAACGGCGGCTGAACCGGCCGGGACGACATCCATGCGAGACGGCGAGCCGAGCATAGCGCTGGCCCTGGGTGGGGGCGGCGCGCGGGGACTTGCGCATGTCCACGTCATCGACGCGCTCGACGAGCTCGGCATCCGGCCGAAGGTGATCGCCGGTTCCTCGATCGGCTCCATCATGGGCGCCGGCATGGCCGCGGGCATGACCGGCAGGGAGATCGCCGAGTATTCGCTTTCCATCCTCGGGCGACGCGCCGAGATCGCGACCCGCATGTGGCGGGCGCGGCCGCCGAGCATCGGCGAGCTGGTGACCGGCGGTTTCAGGCTCGGGCAGTTCAATGTCGAGCGCATCCTTGGCTCATTCCTGCCCGATGCGTTGCCGCAGACATTCGAGGGCCTTCAGATCCCGCTGAAGGTCACGGCGACCGACTTCTACGGCCACAAGCTGGCGGTGTTTTCCGATGGACCGCTCCTGTCGGCGCTGGCCGCCTCGGCGGCGCTGCCAGCCGCGTTCCGGCCCGTCAGGCGGGACGGGATGCTGCTGATCGACGGCGGCATCTACAATCCGGTTCCCTTCGACCTGATCGAGGGCGAGGCCGACATCATCGTCGCGATCGACGTCGTCGGCGCGCCCGAGAGCAGCACGCGCGTCCGGCCGAACGGGATGGACCTGCTGTTCGGCGCGAGCCAGCTGATGATGCAGTCGATCATTGCGATGAAGCTCGAGCGGCGTCGGCCCGATGTCTTCCTGCGTCCGCCGGTCTCGAAGTACCGTGTGCTGGATTTCCTGAAGGTCGAGCAGGTGCTGGCCGAGACGGCGCCGTTCAAGGACGAGGTCAAGCGGGCGATCGATGCCGTGATGACGGAATGGCCCAACCCGGCACGATAGTCACTGCAGCGTCGAGGCCTTGCCGGTCGAGAACGGAGATTGCGCCGCCGGCGGCGGGCCGGGCAGCGTTTCGTCCGGCGGCCTTCTTCCCGCGATGCGGCCCACCACGCGGAAACAGGCAACCATCGACAGGATGCCGAAGACGACCGCGCCAAGGCCCCAGCCGGCGACCACGCCTTCTGATCCGTAGAGCCTGGCCCCGGCCCACACGAACGGGATGACGCCGAGCGTCGAGCGGCCCCAGTTGAAGACCGTCGACAGGGTCGGGTAGCCGAGATTGTTGAAGGCGGCGCTGGAGACGAAGATCGCTCCGTTGAACAGGAAGCTGCCCGCCGCGAAGTAGCAGAAGAACACGACGAGGTCGCGCGCCTGCTCGGTCGCGCCGAAGGCGTCGGCGATCGGGTGGGCGAAGATCGCGAGAAGCGCCCAGACCGCGAGCACGTAGACGACGGTGACGGTCAGGCTGTCGCGCACGACCGCCAGAAGCCGTGGGTAGAGCCGCGCGCCGTAATTCTGTCCGAGGATCGGGCCGACAGCGCCCGATAGCGCGAAGATGACACCGAACGCCACGGGCGTCAGCCGTCCGATGATCGCCCAGCCGGCGACCGCGTCGTCGCCGAACCGCGCGATCTCGGCAGTGACATAGGCGTTGCCGACAGGCGTCGCGAGCTGCGTCAGCACGGCCGGGAGGCCGATGGCGAAGAACGGCCGCGCGGCCGAGACCAGCCCCTTCATGTCTGGCAGGCGCACCAGCCGGTGGACCACATGGGCGCCATGCAGGCCGATCAGCATAAGGATGCCGCGCGACAGGACCGTCGAGATGGCGGCGCCGTCCAGCCCGAGATCGAGGCCGAAGATCAGGATCGGATCGAGGATCGCCGCGGCGACGCCGCCGCCGAGCGTGACGTACATGGCGCGCCGCGCGTCGCCGACGCCGCGCAGTATCCCGGTCGTGGCCATGCCGACGGCGATCAGGGGCGTCGAGGGTATGACGATGGCGAGAAAGCGGGTGGCGAGTTCGAGGGTCCGGCCTTCGGCGCCGAGCAGCGCGAGGAGGGGCGACAGGAGCGGCCAGACGAGGACCGCCAGCGCCACCGACACCGCCGCCATGATCACGAGCGAAGCGCCGCCGAGCCGCGCCGCCTGTTCGCGGCTGCCGCGCCCGAGCGCGCGGGCGACCAAAGCGCCGGTCGCGACCGTCAGTCCGATCGACACCGAAACGGTGAAGAACATCAGCGTCGAGGCGAAGCCGATGGCGGCGGCGAGTTCGGTGATGCCGAGGCGCGAGATGTAAAAGAGGTTGAGCGCGTCGACGAGGAAGATCGCCATCAGCCCGACCGAGCCCGTGGCGGTCATCGAGATGACGTGGCCGAGCGTCGAGCCGCTGGTGAAGCGGGCGACGGAAGAAGCCGGCGCGGCGGGCGTGTCGGAGTTGCTCAAAGGGCGATCCAGTCGATTGCGGCGGGCTTCTGCCTCCTGCCAGGGCTTGTCAAGGTTGGGTCCTGCCATTGCAAGGCGGGGGCTGCGACAATAGATGGGGCAGAGGCCAGCACCTTCCACCCTGCGCCACGGCTCCGCCCGATTTCACGCCGAACAGGATTGCCGATGACCGATATCGTTGACGCCAAGAAGCTGACCGACACTGTGGCACGCCTGGTCGACGCGGCGCGCAAGGCCGGCGCGGAAGCCGCCGATGCCGTCGTCGTGCGCGGTCGCTCGACGGGCGTTTCAGTCCGGCTGGGCAAGGTGGAATCGACCGAATCGTCGGAAAGCGATGACATGTCGCTCAGGGTCTTCGTCGGCCGGCGCGTGGCCAGCGTCTCCGCCAATGCCGGCAGCGATTTCGCGATGCTCGCCGAGCGCGCGGTGGCCATGGCCAAGGCCTCGCCGGAAGACCCCTATCAGGGACTGGCCGACAGGGAACGGCTGGCAGCGGCGATCGCCGACCTCGATCTTTTCGATCCGACCGAGGTGTCGGCGGACCGCCTCAAGGAAGATGCGCTGGCGACCGAGGACGCGGCGCGCGCCGTTCAGGGTGTCACAAATTCCGGCGGTGCCAGCGCCGGCGCCGGCATGGGCGGCCTGGTGCTGGCGACCTCCCACGGCTTCCTCGGACAGTATGCCGGCACGCGTTTCTCGCGCTCGGTAAGCGCGGTTGCGGGCGAAGGCACGGGCATGGAGCGCGATTACGACTTCTCCTCGCGTCTGCACTTCGCCGACCTCGACAGTCCGGAAAAGATCGGCCGCAGCGCCGGTGAACGCGCGGTGCGGCGTCTCAGGCCGCGAAAGGCGGCGACCGGTCCCGTCGTCGCGGTCTTCGATCCGCGCGTCGCGCGCGGTATTGCCGGCCATCTGGCCGGCGCCATCAACGGAGCGTCGGTGGCGCGCAAGACGAGTTTCCTGCGCGACATGATGGGCAAGCGGGTGGCCTCGGCGGCGATCACCGTAACCGACGAACCGCTGAAGCGCCGCGGCCAGGCGTCCAGGCCATTCGACGGCGAGGGCGTCGCCGGCGAGAGGCTGGTGATGGTCGACAAGGGCGTGCTGGGGCACTGGTTCCTGTCCACCTCGGCCGCCAGGGAGCTCGGCCTCGAAACCAACGGACGCGGCGCGCGGGCCGCGTCTTCCGTGTCGCCCTCCTCGACCAATCTGGCGATCGAGGCGGGGGACGTTTCCGCCGAGGACATGATCCGCGCGGTGAAAGCGGGATTCTACGTGACCGAGGTGTTCGGGCAGGGCGTCAACATGATCACCGGCGAATACAGCCGCGGCGCGTCGGGCTACTGGATCGAGAACGGCGAGCTGACATACCCGGTCTCGGAGGTGACGATCGCCTCGAACATGAAGGACATGTTCCTGTCGATGACGCCGGCGAACGACGTGGACCGGAACTTCGGCACCGCCGCGCCCACCCTGCTGATCGAGGGCATGACGCTTGCCGGTAGTTGAACCAGTCGTCGCCGAGGACCTCGACCTCATTCGCGACGCGGCGGCGGAAGCCGGCCGCATCGCGCTGCGCTATTTCGGCAAGGAGCCGGAAGTGTGGATGAAGGGCGGCGTCTCGCCGGTGAGCGAGGCCGACTACGCCGTCGACCGCTATCTCCGAGAGACGCTGATGGCGGCGCGGCCGGACTACGGCTGGTTGTCGGAGGAGACCGTCGATACCCCGCATCGCCTCGGTGCCCGTCGGACCTTCGTGGTCGACCCGATCGACGGCACGCGTGCCTTCCTCGAAGGCAACGAGACCTGGTGCGTCTCGATCGGCGTCGTCGAGGCGGGGCGTCCGATCGCCGGCGTTCTCGACTGCCCTGCCAAGAAAGAGGTCTTCGCCGCCGCCAGAGGCATGGGCGCCGTGCTCAACGGCAGGCAGTTGGTCCTGGCTGCGCCGCGACCGAACCCGCTGGTTGCCGGCCCGAAGGCGTTCTTCGACCACTTGCCGAAGGCGCTCGCCGACGGGCTGAAGCGCGCCGCCTACGTACCCTCGCTTGCCTACAGGCTGGCCATGGTCGCCTCGGGTGCGCTGGACGCCACCTTCATCAAGCCGAACTCCCACGACTGGGACCTCGCGGCCGCCGATCTGATCCTCGGCGAGGCCGGCGGGCGACTGGTCGATCCCGGCGGGCGGGCGCTTGCCTACGCCGGCGAGCGGCCCGTGCACGGCGCGCTGGCGGCCGGCAGCGGCCCGCTCCTGGACAGCCTCGTGGGCGCCATTGCCTCTATCGAGGCGGGCAATGCGCCGCAGCCAGTTCCAAAGCGGGGCGATTCGGTCTAAGCCTCCCCACGAATTTTGACCAAACGTTCAAGACGATCATGGCCGAATCCGAAAAGAAGCAGCTCCTGCACCTGGTGTTCGGGGGCGAACTGAAGAAGCTGGGCGGGGTGACGTTCCGCGATCTCGACCAACTCGACATCGTGGGCGTGTTCCCCGACTACAAGTCCGCCGAGTTTGCATGGCGCGCCAAGGCGCAGGCGACCGTCGACAACGCTCACATGCGCTATTTCATCGTCCACCTTCACAAGCTGCTCGATCCGGACGGCGACGGGAAGCCGGGGAGCTGAACGGGTGGCAGATGAGGCGGCACAACCGCAGGTCCTGGCTGAAAGGCGCCGCTCGCCCCTGAGCAGGCTCTGGCGGCGCATCAGGACGCCGCTTGCACAGTCCAGCCTCGTCAAGAGCGCGCTGGTCTCCGTGCTCGCAGCCGCGCTGCGCTTCATCAAGTGGACCAATCCCGAGGTTCCGGGTTCGCAGAGCTTCGTCGGAGGGACGGGGCCGAACAAGCCTGTCATCGCGGCGCTCTGGCATGGCCAGCATCTGCTTGGCCCGTGTTTCCGGGACGGGCCCGAACCCATTTCGGCGATGTTCTCGCGCAGCGCCGATGCCGAGATCAACGCGCGGGTGTTCGAGAAGATGGGCAACCGGACCGTTCGCGGATCGGGAGGCCGTGACGAGGTCCAGCGGGCCGACCGCGGCGGAGCCCGGGCCCTGATCGAAATGCGGCGCGAACTCGACGGCAACACCAACGTCATCATGATCGCCGACATCCCGCACGGCACGCCGCGCGAAGCGGGGCTGGGCATCATCACGCTCGCCAAGATCTCGCAGCGTCCGATCATGCCGCTGGCGATCGCCACCAGCCGACGCAAGGTGCTGGAGAAAAGCTGGGACAAGACCACCATTCCGCTGCCCTTCGGGCGCTCGGCGCTGCAACTCGGCCCGCCGATATGGGTCCCGCGCGACGCCGACGACGCGGTGATGGAGGAGAAGCGTCTCGAATTGACCCGGTCGCTGAACGAGACGACCGCACGGGTCTATGCACTCGTCGATGGTGCGTCGTGAGCGAACGCTGGGCCCGCGCTTTGCTGAATGCGTATCGGGTGGCCGGAGCGGTCGCCTATCCTGTCGTCGGCGGCTACCTTGCCTTGCGCGCCAGTCGTGGCAAGGAAGACCACTCCAGGCGTCGCGAACGCTACGGCATCACGCAGTTGCGCCGTCCCGACGGCCCGCTGATGTGGATGCATGCCGCCAGCGTCGGCGAGACGGTGGCCGTCATCCCGCTGATGGAGCGCATCACCGGGCTGGGCATCAACATCGTCCTGACGACCGGGACGGTGACGTCGGCGGACGTCGCTGCCGAAAGGCTGGCCGGGAGGGTGATCCACCAGTACGTGCCGCTCGACATGAAGCCGGCCGTCAACAACTTCCTCAACTACTGGCGGCCCGACGTCGCTGTCATGGCCGAGTCCGAGATCTGGCCTGTGACGATTCTGGAACTCGGTTCCCGGCGCGTGCCGCAGGTGCTGGTCAACGGGCGCATGTCGGACCGGTCGTTCGCGAAGTGGCAGAAGCGCGCCCATCTCGCCGAGGCGATCTTCGAAAACCTGTCGCACGTCGCGGCGCAGTCGGATGCCGACGGCGAGCGCTTCCTGGCGCTCGGTGCGCGTCCGGTGACGGTGACCGGCAACCTGAAGGGCGACACGCAGCCGCCGCCCGCCGACCTGCGCGCGGTGGCGGCCGTGGACGCCCAGATCGGTTCGCGCCGGACCTGGGCGGCCATCTCGACCCACGCCGGCGAGGAAGCCGTGGCGGCGCGCGTTCACGCTGTTCTCAAGCCCCGGCATCCGGGCCTGTTGACGATCATCGTGCCACGCCATCCCGAGCGCGGCGCAGCACTGGCCGAAGAGTTCAGGGCGCTTGGCCTGAAGGTGGTGAGGCGCAGCGAGAACGGCCGCATACGGCCGGACACGGACATTTTCCTCGGCGACACCATCGGCGAGATGGGCTTCTACCTGCGCCTGACGGAGATCGCCTTCGTCGGACGCTCGCTCACGGCCGAGGGCGGGCAGAACCCGCTGGAGCCGGCGATGCTCGGCACGGCGGTGCTGGCCGGCCTCAACGTCCAGAATTTCCGCGAATCGTACCAGAGGCTGATCGCCAATGGAGCGGCGAAGCTGGTCAAGGACCGGGACATGCTGGCGGGCGCCGTGAATTTCCTGCTCAACAATCCCAAGGTCCGGCAGGAGATGATCGCGGCGGGCGAGGCGACCGTGAACGAGATGCGCGGCGCGCTGGCCAAGACCCTGAAGGTGCTCCAACCCTTCATCCAGCCGCTCAGCGTCAAGTCCAGACTGCAAGACGGCACCGGACGCTGATGTCCACCGAGGCGCCCCCGTTCTGGTGGCAACGGCCGGACTGGCGCGCCTATAGCCTCTATCCGGCATCTGCCCTCTATGGCGCCGTCGCGAGCCGGCGCCTGCGCAACGCGCCGCGCAGGCCGGTCGAGGCGCCGGTCCTGTGCATCGGCAACTTCACGGTCGGCGGCGCCGGCAAGACCCCCACCGCCATCGCCTTCGCCGCCGCGGCACGCTCCATGGGGCTGTCGCCCGGCTTCCTGTCACGGGGCCACGGCGGCGCTTTCTCGAAGCCGCACATCGTCGATCTGGCCCATGACAGCGCGCGGCACGTCGGCGACGAGCCGCTGCTGCTTGCCGACCACGCGCCGGTGGCCGTCACGCCGAACCGGGCCGAAGGCGCCAAGCTCCTCGTCGAGCACGGCTGCGACTTCGTCATCATGGACGATGGCTTCCAGAGCGCCCGGATCCACATCGACTATGCGCTCATCGTCGTGGATTCGGTCAGGGGACTGGGCAACGGCCATGTCATCCCCGGCGGTCCGCTGAGGGCGCCGCTTGTCGACCAGCTGCGCTTTGCGGACGGCGTGCTGCGGATGGGCGACGGCGAGGCGGCCGATGTGGTGGTACGCATGGCCGCGCGCGCCAACAAGCCCGTCTTCGAGGCAGCGACGCGGGTTCGCCGGGAGAGCGACATGGCGGGCCGCAGGGTCCTCGCCTTCGCCGGCATCGGCGACCCGGACAAGTTCTTTGCGACAGTCGAAGGACTGGGCGCGGAAATCGTCGTGCGGCGCTCTTTCCCCGACCACCACCCCTATCGCCGGGAGGATTGGGAAGACCTGACCGCGCAGGCCGAAAAGGCCGGACTGGATCTGGTCACCACGGAGAAGGACGCCGTCCGGTTCCGCCACGGCACGGCGGACGAGACGGCGTTCATGGCCCGGCTGAACGTGGTTCGGATCGAAACGGTTTTCGAGATCGACGGGACGGCGCGCCGCATCATCGACGAGACGCTGGCGGCGTGGCGCAAGCGCAGCCGATAGGCTCTAGTTGCGTTTCCGCAGGCCGGGGTTGACGTCCATTTCCCGCTGCAGCGAGGCGGCTGCGTTGACGTAGGCTTCCTGCCGGGCGACGCTCCAGTACTTGAGCTCGTCAAGCGGAATGGATTCCCCCGTCACCGCGCAGCGCACGAAAGCACCGGGGCTGGTCACCTGGAAATCACCGTCGAGATACCGGATGCGGGCCTCCCGTGCGCCGGGACCCTCGAAGCGGTTCATCATGGAAGCCTCTGTTCGGCCTCATCGGCCACAAAAACCCGCAAATGGCAAGGCGGCGGCGGGCGCCGGCCTCAACGGCGACCGAACAGCCGCTCGATGTCGGCGAGCTTCAGTTCGATATAGGTCGGCCTGCCGTGATTGCATGTGCCGGAGCCGGGCGTCGCTTCCATCTGCCGCAGCAGCGCGTTCATCTCTTCCGCCTTGAGCCGCCGGCCGGAGCGGACCGAACCGTGGCAGGCCATGGTGGAGGCTATCGCGTCGAGCCTTGCCTTCAGCGTATCGACCGTGTCGTTCTCGGCTATCTCGTCCGCGAGGTCGCGGACAAGTGATTGCACGTCGACTTCCCCCAGCATGGCCGGTGTCTCGCGGACCGCGATCGCGCCGGGGCCGAAGCGCTCGACCGACAGGCCGAAACGCCGGAGCGTCGGTGCCTGCGCGGCGAGCCTTTCGGCGTCGTCTTCCGGCAGGTCCACGATCTCGGGCAGGAGCAGCATCTGCGTCGGCAGCGGCCGCTCGTTCATCGCCTGTTTCAGCGCCTCGTAGACAAGCCGCTCATGCGCCGCGTGCTGGTCGACGATGACCAGTGAGTCGCCGGTCTGGGCGACGATGTAGTTCTCGTGGATCTGGGCGCGCGCTGCCCCCAGCGGAGCGGCCACAAGTTCGGCGGCCGGCTCGGCCACGGCGGCGCGGGCGTCGGCGGCCGGTCCCGCGTCGAAGACCGCTTGCAGGGCCTCTCCGAAGCCGCCCAGCGGCCGCGACGGCGAAGCCTGCCAGTCAAAGCCCGACCGGGCGCTGTTCTGGTGGCTGCGATAGGTGGTGGGCGCTTCGCGGTCGAAAGGCGCGGCGCCGGGGCGGAAGGCGCCGAGCATGGCCGCGCTGCCTGTCGTCGCCGGCCGGATGCCGGCCCGTGCCAGCGCCTCGCGGATCGCGCCGATGACCAGCCCGCGAACCATGCCCGGGTCGCGGAAGCGCACGTCGGCCTTGGCCGGGTGGACGTTGACGTCGACCTCGGCCGGGTCGATCTCGATGAACAGCGCCGAAACCGCATGGCGGTCGCGGGACATGGCGTCGGCATAGGCCGCGCGGATGGCCGACGCGATCAGGCGGTCGCGCACCGGCCGGCCGTTCACGTAGACATATTGCTGGAGCGCGTTGGCCCGGCTGAAGGATGGAAGCGACGACAGGCCCGCGAGCCGCACGCCTTGCCGCTCGGCGTCGATGGTCACGGCGTTCTCCGGGAAATCCTCGCCCAGCACCTGGGCGATGCGCCCGTCCCGGTCTTGCGCCGCCGGCAGGTCAAGCGTCGAGCGGTCGGCGCCGGCGAGCGTGAACCGCACCGTCGGGAAGGCGATCGCGATACGCCTGATGGTGTCGGCGACGGCATTCGCCTCGGCCCGCTCGCTCTTCATGAACTTCAGCCGCGCCGGCGTTGCGTAGAAGAGATCGCGCACCTCGACCACCGTGCCCTGGTTGGCTGCGGCGGGCCTTGCATCGCCCGTCCGGCCGCCCTCGACGCGGATCTCGGCGCCGGTCAAGGCGCCAGGCGGACGGGAACGCAGGGTCAGGCGCGCGACCGAGCCGATCGACGGCAGGGCTTCTCCTCGGAAGCCCAGCGAACGGATGTCGGTGAGATCGTCGCCGAGCTTGGACGTGCAGTGCCGGCCGATGGCGAGCGCCAGTTCCTTCTCAGCGATGCCGGAACCGTCGTCCGTGACGCGGATCAGCGACAGGCCGCCGCCGGCGGTCACGATCTCGATGCGGCCGGCACCGGCGTCGAGCGCGTTCTCGACAAGCTCCTTCACCACGCTCGCCGGACGCTCGATCACCTCGCCCGCGGCGATCTGGTTGATCATCGTTTCGGAAAGCTGGCGGATGGGCATGTGGCGAGATTACCCGGATTCGGGCGACGAGGGGGAGGGGTCAGAACCAGTGCAGCGTCGCGGCCGCGAGCACGATGTAGCGACCTGCCTTGGCGATCGTCACAAGGGCGAGGAAGCGCCAGAACGGCTCGCGCAGGACGCCTGCCGCGACCGTCAGCGGATCGCCGATGAATGGCAGCCAGCTGAAAAGCAGGCTCCAGCGCCCCCAGCGATGGAAATAGGCGGCGGCGCGGTCGAGCCCTGCCTTGCCGACCGGAAACCAGGGCCGGTCGCCGAACCGCAGGATGCCTCGGCCGAGCCAGAAATTGACCACGGAGCCCAGCACGTTGCCGATCGAAGCGACGGTGACGAGGAGGACGGGATCGTAGAGACCGGAAGCGATCAATGCGACCAGCGCTGCCTCGGACTGCGCCGGAAGGATGGTGGCAGCGATGAAGGCGATGCCGAACAGGCCGGCATAGGCGGCGAGAGCCGTCACGCTCGGCTCACGTCTGCGCCAGCAGCCAGTCGCGCGCCCGGACCGCGTCGCGCGACAATTCGCGGCCCCGGGCCCAGACCACGTAGAAGGCCGAGCCGGTCGTCATCACGTGGCTGGTCACGCGCTTCAGCAGGCCCGTGCCGACAAGCCGCTCGGTCAGGTGTCGCCAGCCGAGCGCGATGCCCTGGCCCTCCATGACCGCCTGGATGACGAGAGCGTAATCGTTGATCCTCAGGCCGCCGCCGACCGACCGGTTCCTGATGCCGGCGGACTGGAACCACTCGGTCCAGTCGGCGGCCTCGCGGAAAGGCTCCTCGAGATGGATCAGCCGGTGGCCGGCGAGTTCGGCCGGCGTGGCAGGCAATCCGAACCGCTCGGCGTAGGCGGCGCCGGCGACCGGGTAGATCGCCTCGCCGGCCAGTGGCAGCGCGTCATAGGCGGGCCAGGTTGCAGGATCGCCTCCGCGGATACCAAGCGGAATGCCTTCCGCGACGATGTCGAGGTCGCGGTCGGCGGTCTGGATGCGCAGGTCGACGCCCGGCAACTCGTCCCTGAATTTCTGCAGGCGCGGCATCATCCAGAACGACGCGAAGGCGGTCGACGCCGAGAGCGTCACATGACCGCCGGAGCCCAGAGCGCGCAGGTCCTCCGCCGACTTGCGGATATGCGAGAGCCCCAACGCCACGTCGGCGAAGAAGCGGCCGCCGGCGTCTGTCAGTTCGACCTGGCGGTGGCGGCGGCGGAACAGGGGCACGCCGAGCTGTTCCTCCAATCCTTTCACGGCATAGGACACGGCCGCCTGCGTCATGCCGAGCTCGCGTCCGGCCGCGGTGAAGGACGACAGCCGGCCGGCCGCCTCGAAGACGATCAGCGCGCCGGCCGAGGGCAGGAGCTGGCGAAGGCTTTGCATAAACAGAGCTTATACAACCCATCAGGATTTTCCAGCGTCACAGAGCCTCGCTCGAACGGTAGCGTGACCGTGTTCTCGGGAAGGCGACGATGGAGCAGATGCGGGCCGAACTGGGTCAGGACACGGAGCCGCGTCGGGAACGAGCCGGCCGCATGGCCAGGCGCGAGAAGCGGGCGCACGGCCCGTCCGGGCTGCACCGGCCCTATATCGTCCGCAACATCCCGACCTACGACATCCTGTCGGAAGAAAACCTGGTCAGGATCGAGGCCACGGCGGACCGGATCCTCGAGGAGATCGGCATCCAGTTTCGCGGCGACCCTCCGGTGCTCGACTATTGGAGGCGCGCGGGCGCGAAGGTCGAGGATGAACTGGTGAAGTTCCCGAAGGGCCTGCTTCGCCAGATCCTGAAGACCGCGCCAGCCGAATTCGTCCAGCACGCCCGCAATCCGGCCAACTCCGTGGTGATCGGCGGCAAGAACGTCGTCTTTTCGCCTGCCTACGGTTCGCCCTTCGTCATGGATCTGGATCGTGGCCGCCGCTACGGCACGATCGACGACTTCGAGAACTTCGTGAAGCTCGCACAGTCGTCCCCCTGGATGCATCATTCGGGGGGTACGGTCTGCGAGCCGGTCGACGTGCCGGTGAACAAGCGCCATCTCGACATGGTCTACGCCCACATCCGCTATTCGGATCGCGCGTTCCTGGGCTCCGTCACGGCGGAAAGCCGTGCCGAGGATTCCATAGACATGACGCGCATCGTGTTCGGCGAGGAGTTCGTCGACCGCAACTGCGTCATCATGGGCAACGTCAATGTCAACTCGCCGCTTGTCTGGGATGCGACGATGACGACCGCGCTGAGGGCCTATGCCCGCGCGAACCAGGCGGCCGTCATCGTCCCCTTCATTCTCGGCGGCGCGATGGGGCCAGTGACGAACGCCGGCGCGATCGCCCAGTCACTGGCCGAGACGATGGCGGGATGCGCCCTGACGCAGCTGGAGCGCCCCGGCGCGCCGGTGATCTTCGGCAATTTCCTGTCGTCCATGTCGCTGAGGTCGGGGTCGCCGACCTTCGGCACGCCGGAGCCGGCCATCGGCTCGATGGTGGTGGGCCAGCTGGCGCGACGGCTCAACCTGCCGCTGCGCTGCTCCGGCAATTTCACGACCTCGAAACTGCCCGACGCGCACGCCATGAACGAAGGCACGGTCTCCATGCTGGCGGCCGTCCATTGCGGCGCCAACTTCGTCCTGCACTCCGCCGGCTTCCTCGACGGCCTGCTGTCCATGTCCTATGAGAAGTTTGTTCTCGACGACGATTTCTGCGGGTCGCTGCACACCTATCTCGACGGCGTAAAGGTGGACGACAACGAGCTGGCGCTGGACGCCTTCCAGGAAGTCGGGCCGGGCGGGCACTTCTTTGGCTGCCAGCATACGCTGAAGAACTACGAGACGGCGTTTTGGGACTCCGCGGTCGCCGACAACGAGCCATTCGAGAAGTGGGAAGCGGCAGGTTCGGTCGACGCCGCGACACGCGCCAACAAGCGGTGGAAAAAGACGCTGGCCGAATACGAGGCGCCGCCGATCGATCCGGGCATCGACGAGGCGCTCCGGGATTTCATCGCGCGCAAAAAAGCCGCGATGGACGACGCATGGTACTGACCTCCCAACCATCGAGGAATCGTCCATGCGTCTTGCTCTTGCGCTCGCCCTTTTCGTCACCGGCACCGCGGCTTACGCCGGCCCGGCGACCGACGCCGTCCAGTTCTTCTACAAGGAAATCGGCGCCGAATACGATCCGGCCAACCGCGACCGTTTCGTCGATCCGGCACGGGCCGTGCTTACGGCCAATGAAAAGTCGGAGGAGCCGTGTCTCGATTTCGGCCTCGCCACCGACGCGCAGGACTATGACGATCAGGAACTCGCCAGGTCGCTGAAGTTCGCCGAGGACGTCACCGGCAGCGAGGCCACGGTCACGGCGAGCTTCCGCCTCTTCGCCGGCGATTCCGAGAACGACAAGGAGATCGTCTGGTCGCTGCGAAAGGTCGGCAGCGGCTGGAAGATTTCGGACATCGGCCAGGCCAACGGCTCCTGGCGGCTCAGCGAATTCACCTGCGAATAGGGGCGTCCGTGAAGATCACCGGCATCAAGGTCACCCACGTCAACGTTCCCTTCGACGCGCCGTTCTGGTGGACGGCTGGCCTTTACGGCGGGGCGTCGAAGTCGATCGTCGAGGTGGAGACCGATGCCGGTATCGTCGGGCTCGGCGAGGCGCCCTGGTGGCACTTCGGCGAGGTCATCAAGGCGGAGATCGCCCCGGCGTTGATCGGCGCGGATCCGCTCGACCTCGCCGATTGCGAGGCGCGCTGCGTGCCGCCGTGGCAGATTACCGCCAACACCGGCGAGAACGCCACGTCGGTCGCCTTCGGCTCTGTAGAGCTGGCGCTGTGGGACATTCGCGGCAAGGCTTTCAGCATGCCGCTCCACAAGCTGCTGGGCGGCGCGGTGCGGACCGAGATACCGTTCTCCGAATATTTCGCCTTCCGTCCGAAGGACGGCAAGGCGGGCGGCGAGATGACGCCGGAGGCGATCGTCGACTACTGCCTGCGGATGCGTGAGGAGCACGGCTCGACCATCTTCGAAGGCAAGCTCATCCAGGGCGACCCCGATCTCGAGATCCGGACCGTCAGGCTGATGCGGGAAGCGCTGGGGACGGGGCCGCAGATCAAGCTCGATTCCAACATGCAGTGGTCGCTGACCACGGCACGCAAGGTGCTGCGCGAGATCGAACCCTACGACATCCGCAACTACGAGGACCCGGTCGCCACCTTCGAGGAGATGGCACAGCTCCGCCAGCATTCCTCGATCCCGTTCTCGACACACGTCCCTGACCTGCGCCGCGCCGTGGCGCTGGGCGCGCCGGATACCTTCGTCTGCAACTTCGCGGCGCTTGGCGGACTGTCGAAGACCTTGAAGTTCGTCGCCGCCTGCGAGGCGATGGGCAAGGGTTTCTGGTGCTATTCCAACGATCTCGGCATCATGACCGCCGCCTACCTGCACGTCGTGGCCGCGACGCAGTGGATCACCGAGGCTTCGCAGTCGCTGTTCCGGTGGCAGGTCGGCGACGTGATCAAGGACGGTCCGTTCCGCCAGACCGACAATGTGGTGTCGGTGCCGACGGGCGACGGGCTCGGTGTCGAACTGGACCCCAGGGCGATGAAGAAGTGGGCGAAGCATTTCGCGGACAACGGCCCTATGGGTCATTTCTCCGACCCGCGCCGTCCCGGCCGCTACGGCCGCCTGCCACTCTCCTGAACCGTCGCCAGCCTCATGCCAGCCAACGCCCCGAACGACCCGCTTCTCCAGCCCTACCAGCTGAAGCACCTGACGCTGAAGAACCGCGTCATGTCGACCAGCCATGAGCCTGCCTATTCCGACGACGGCATGCCGAAGGAGCGCTACCGTCGCTATCACGCCGAGAAGGCGAAGGGCGGCATGGCGCTGACCATGACGGCCGGATCGGCGATCGTCTCGCGCGATAGCCCGGCCGCCTTCGGCAACCTGCAGGCCTACCGCGACGAGATCGTGCCCTGGCTCCGCGAGCTTGCCGACGCCTGCCACGAGCACGACTGCAAGGTGATGATCCAGCTCACCCATCTCGGGCGCCGGACCGGGTGGAACAAGGCAGACTGGCTTCCCGTGCTGTCGGCCTCGCCGGTGCGCGAGCCGGCGCATCGCGCCTTCCCGAAGGAGGCCGAGGACTGGGACATCGACCGCATCGTTTCCGACTATGCTAGCGCGGCTGCGCGCATGCAGGCGGCCGGTCTCGACGGCATCGAATTCGAGGCATACGGCCACCTGATGGACGGGTTCTGGTCGCCGCTGACCAACACGCGCGGCGACCAGTATGGCGGCTCGCTGGACAACCGCATGCGCTTCTCGATGCGCGTCGTCGATGCGGTGAGAAAGGCGGTCGGTGCCGACTTCATCGTCGGCGTCCGCATGGTGGCCGACGAGGACATGGAAGGCGGCATAGCCAAGGCGGAGGGCGTCGAGATCGCCAGGCGTTTCGCCACGTCCGGCAAGGTCGATTTCCTCAACATCATCCGCGGCACGATCGAGACCGACGCGTCGCTGACCGGCGTCATCCCGATCACCGGCATGGCCTCGTCGCCACATCTGGACTTCGCTGGCGAGGTGCGCGCCGCGACGAAGTTCCCGACGTTCCACGCGGCGCGCATCGCCGACGTCGCCACCGCGCGGCATGCCATCGCCACGGGCAAGCTCGACATGGTCGGCATGACGCGGCCGCACATCGCCGACCCGCACATCATCCGCAAGGTCATGGCGGGCGAGGAGCACCGCATCCGCCCCTGCGTGGGCGCGACCTACTGCCTCGACCGCATCTACGAGGGCGGCGAGGCGCTCTGCATCCACAATGCCGCGACCGGCCGCGAGGCGACGATCCCCCACGAGATCGCCCGGATATCGGAGCCGGCGAAGACGGTGGTGGTGGTCGGCGCTGGGCCGGCGGGCCTCGAGGCGGCGCGCGTCGCCGCCGAGCGCGGCCACCGCGTCACCGTGCTGGAGGCGTCCGGCAAGGCTGGCGGACAGGTGCTGCTCGCTGCCAAGAACCCGCGCCGGCGCGAACTCGTCGGCATCGTCGACTGGCGTCTGGCGGAACTGGAGCGACTGGGCGTCACGGTTCACTATGACCGGTGGGCCGAGCCGGACGACGTGCTGGCACTGTCGCCGGACGTCGTGGTCGTGGCGACTGGCGGCGTGCCGCAGAACCCGCCGCTGGAAGCCGGCGGCGACCTTGTCACGTCCTCATGGGACATTCTTGCCGGTGGCGTGAAGCCGGCCGAAACCGTGCTGCTCTTTGACGACAATGGCGGTCACCAGGGCATGGGCGCAGCCGAGCTCGTCGCCAATGCCGGGTCGAAGCTGGAACTGGTGTCACCCGAGCGGTTCTTCGCGCCCGAAATGGGTGGCATGAACCATGTGCCCTACATGAAGGCATTTCATGAAAAGGGCGTGCGCGTCACCATCAACACCCGCCTGAAGTCGGTGCGCCGCGAGGGCAATCGCCTGGTGGCGACGTTGGGTTCGGACTTTTCCCGGGGATGGACCGACGAGCGGATCGTCGACCAGGTCGTCGTGGAGCACGGAACCGCGCCCGTCGACGATCTCTATGCAGCGCTGAAGCCTCTGTCGCGCAACGACGGCGCGGTCGACTACGAGCGGCTGGTGCAGGGAGGCGAGATCTTCCCGCTGAAACGGCAGGAGTCGGACTTCGTCGTGTTCCGCATCGGCGACGCCGTCGCCTCGCGCAACATCCACGCGGCGATCTACGACGGCATCCGCTACGGCATCCGGCTCTGACGGCGCTCGGGATTACGCCCGGGCGCCGTCCACCAGCGTGAGCATCGGCTTCTTCGGCGCGCGCGCCGCAAGCCAGTCGCGCGCCTGTGCGTCCGGCATCGGGAAGGCGATCGAGTAGCCCTGCACCTGGTCGCAGCCGATCGACATCAGCGACGTCAGCTCCGCTTCGGTTTCCGCGCCCTCGGCGATGATCGAGATGCCCAGCCCGCGCGCCAGTTCGGTGATGGCCCGCACGATCTTCGAGTTGTCGCCGTTCATGTTGATGTTCTGGACGAAACGGCGGTCGATCTTGAGCCGGTCGATCTCGTTCGGGTTGACGTGGCTGAGCGATGCGTAGCCCGTGCCGAAATCGTCGAGTTCCAGATGGATGCCGGCGGCGCGGATGTGGCGCAGCTTGGCGGCGATGCCGGTCTTCTCGTCGTCCAGAATGACGGATTCGACGATCTCCAGCGACAGCTTCTGAGCCGGCAGCCCCTCGCGCTCCAGGGTTTCGAAAAGGAAGGCGTCGAAGTCGGCTTCGCGCAGTTCCGTGCCCGAGACGTTGATGGCGATGCGGCCGAAGGAGATGCCCGACTTGTGCCAGTGCGCGGCTTCGCGGATGGCCTTGCGCATGATGATACGGCCGATCTGTGCCATCAGGCCCGACTTCTCGGCGACAGGGATGAATTCGCCGGGCGAGATCATGCCGCGTTCGGCGTGGCTCCAGCGCACCAGCGCCTCGACGCCGGTGATCGTGCCGTTGGAGAGCGAGACCTGCGGCTGGTAGTAGACGCTGAAGGCCTCGTCGGCGATGGCGCGCTTGATCTCGCGCTCGAGCTGCTTGCGGTGGTCGAGCTCGCGCCGCAGTTCCTCGGAGAAGAACGAGAAGGCGCCGCCGCCCTGCTTCTTGGCGGAATAGAGCGCGAGGTCGGCGTGGACGACGAGATCGTTGGCGTTGTCCGCATCGACCGGATAGACCGCGATGCCTGCGCTTGCGCCGGGATGGATCGTCGCGCCCTGGAAGTTGATCGGCTGGTTGATCCTGTCGAGGATGCGCTTGGCGACGCTGTGGATGTCTTCGCTCGAACCGGCGCCCGACAGCACCATCACGAACTCGTCGCCGCCGAGACGCACGCAGAGGTCCGAAGCCCGGCAGGCCTCACGCATCCTCTGGGCGGTGGCCACCAGCACGTAGTCGCCGGCCGCGTGGCCCAGCGTGTCGTTGATCTGCTTGAAGCGATCGAGGTCGAGCTGCAGCACGGCGAGCCGCTCGTCGCGGCGGTGCGCCGCCTTGATAAGGCTGTCGAAATGGTCTGTCAGGAAGGTCCGGTTGTGCAGTCCGGTCAGGCCGTCGTGGATGGCGATGAAGGCCATCGAGTTGCGCGCATCGACGAGTTCGTGGGTCTTGCGCAGGATGACGTCCGACATCGGCCGGAAGATGAAGAGCGCGATCAGGACGATCACGCCGATCGTCGCGAAATAGAGCGTCCGGTGGAGGCTGAGCATGTTGGCCAGCCGGCCGTCGGCCGATGCTTCCAGGCGTTGCGACAGCGCATTGTAGCCCGACAGCGTCGCGTCGGCCGCCGTCTGGTCGAGCGACGCCAGCTTTTCGTCGCCGAGATAGGAGATCGTTGCGTCCGTATCGAGCGCGGCGGCGAGGCGCCAGCCATTCGCGGCCAGATTGGTGGTGAAATGATCGAGGTGATGCGGCTTCGAGAACAGCACGCCTTCGACCGACAGCGGATCGTTGCGCTTCGGCGACATGGCGTCGGCGCCGGTCTTGTCGAGCAGGATGTCGTAATTGGTCTCGAACTGGCCCGTCGCGTCGCGCAGCTGGCTGAGCAGCGCTTCGCGCTTGTCCGCCTGTGCGGACTCTGCCGCGTTGGCGAGGAACACGATGCGCTGCGACAGCGCCTTCTGGTTGCCGACCAGCTTGAGCAGCACCTTGTCGTGCTGCTGGGCCGCCATCATCTCCTGGAGAAAGACGTAGGACGCCATCGCCATCACTGCGATGATGATCAGCGCGATCCAGTAGGCGCTCTTGATGAGCAGGATCAGTCGGCCCGAGCCGGTCACGACCGGCTCCTGTTGTGGCTGCGTCATTCGTCCCTGGCCCCCTCGGGCGCGTTTCGCAATGGGACCACGCTGGCCGCAGAGACGTTAATGGCGCGGTAATCGGGGGTCTCGGAGGAAGCCGCGGGGCCTGGTTTCCCTCCCGCTGGTTATCCGCTTCTTGCGACGGTCGGTGGCATTTTCCTGATCGGCGATCTGGAGCCCGCGCCTCGCATGATATATCAAGCCCGCGACTGGCACGAATCCGGAGGAAGCGCCCATGAACTCGCAAGGCAAGCCCGCGAAGGGCGGCAGCTTCGTCTGGTCCGATCCGTTCCTGCTGGACGACCAGCTTTCCGAGGACGAGCGGATGATCCGCGACGCGGCGGCTGCGTTTGCGGCCGAAAAGCTCGCGCCGCGTGTCGAGGAGGCCTATCTCGAGGAGAAGACGGACCCCGAGATCTTCCGCGAGATGGGCGCGGCCGGCCTGCTGGGCGTCACCGTGCCGGAGGAATATGGCGGTGCCGGCGCGGGGTACGTCTCCTACGGCCTCGTCGCCCGCGAGGTCGAGCGCATCGATTCAGGCTACCGCTCGATGATGAGCGTCCAGTCGTCGCTCGTCATGTATCCGATCCATGCCTACGGTTCGGAAGAGCAGCGGAAGAAGTATCTCCCGAAGCTGGCTTCCGGCGAGTTCATCGGCTGCTTCGGCCTGACCGAGCCGGATGCGGGGTCCGACCCGGGCGGCATGAAGACCCGCGCCGAGAAGACGGCCTCCGGCTACCTGCTGACGGGCTCGAAGATGTGGATATCCAACGCGCCGATCGCCGACGTGTTCGTCGTCTGGGCCAAGTCGGCGGCGCACGACAACGAGATCCGCGGTTTCGTGCTGGACAAGGGCATGAAGGGCCTTTCCGCGCCGAAGATTGGCGGCAAGCTGTCGCTGCGCGCGTCGATCACTGGCGAGGTGGTGATGGAGGGCGTGGAGGTCGGCGAGGATGCGCTCCTGCCGAACGTCTCGGGCCTGAAGGGACCGTTCGGATGCCTCAACCGGGCTCGCTACGGTATTTCATGGGGCGCGATGGGCGCGGCCGAGGATTGCTGGCAGCGGGCCCGCCAGTACGGGCTCGACCGCAAGCAGTTCGGCAAGCCGCTGGCCGGTACGCAGCTCTACCAGAAGAAGCTCGCTGACATGCAGACCGAGATCGCGCTCGGACTTCAGGCATCGCTGCGCGTCGGCCGTCTCATGGACGAGCATCGCTTCGCGCCGGAGATGATCTCCATCGTCAAGCGCAACAATTGCGGCAAGGCGCTGGATATCGCCCGCCAGGCCCGCGACATGCATGGCGGGAATGGCATCCAGGTCGGCTACCACGTCATGCGCCATGCGCAGAACCTGGAGACAGTGAACACCTACGAGGGCACGCACGACGTCCATGCGCTGATCCTCGGCCGCGCCCAGACCGGCATCCAGGCGTTCTTCTAGATCGACGCGTGACGAGGCCGGTCCGCCGACCTCATGTCCACCAATGGTCAGGCCACGCGCCGCCGGGCAACGGTGTCGCCGACGCAGACCTTGTTGCGTCCGGCCGCCTTGGCCCGGTAGACGGCGGCGTCCGCCTCCTCGATCAGCGCCGCGAGGGCCTTGCGCTTGCCTGCGATCCGGGTCGACAGGCCGACGCTCACCGTGACCTGCCGCCGGACGCGGTCCGGGCTGGCCCGGTGTAGCCCCTGCACTCTTGCGCGGATCGCTTCGGCGCAGGCGGTTGCGGCCTTCGCGTCGGCGCCTGGAAGAAGCACCGCGAACTCCTCGCCGCCAAGCCGCGCGACGAGATCCAGTTCCGGTCTTGCGCAGTCGACGAGTGCCCTCGCGACCGTCACGAGGCAGGCGTCGCCCGAGACGTGGCCGAAACTGTCATTGTAGGATTTGAAGTGATCGACATCGACGATCAGGATGGCGCACGGGCCCTGCACGGCGCGCGCCACGCTCATCAGCCGGCGACGGTTGGCGACGCCGGTCAGCGGATCGGTGTGGCTCTCGATCTCGAGCCGGCGATTGACAGATTCGAGCGCGGCGCTTCGCTCCTCAAGCCGTGAGGCGAGCCGCTTGTTCTCGATCGACAGCTGCAGTGCGCGCGAAAGCTGGTCACCGAGACCGCGTCCGATCACGATCCCGAAGGCGCCGAGCAGGAATAGTCCGGCAGCGATCAGCCAGTTGAACTGCAGGGAGCTGAATATCAGCCCGACCGAGTAGGACCAGAAGATCGGCAGGTGGAAGAGGTTGTACGCCCGCTGGTGCATCACGGACGGGATCGAGACGGTCACCGCTGCAAGGCCGATAGAAAGCGTCAGCAGTGCCTGGTTTTGGTCCGCCAGCGTCAGCATCCAGCCGCCGCCGACGCCCCAGGTCAGCCCGGAAACCAGGTGCATGACGATGACGAAGCGGGACCAGGAATGCGCTGTCCAGCCGGATGGCAGGCCGCGCGCATAGAGCATCGTCGAGGCGAGGTTCGTGAAGGCGACGCCGGCAATGCAGGCGAACCACAAGACAAGGGGGATCGCGGTCGAGGTGGACCAGTAGACGTAGACTGCGAACAGGGCGCCGATCAGGCTCAGGAACGAGGCCGGGGACGAATGCAGCATCGCATCCATCCGCATCTTCAGGATCGCGTCCTGTTCGTCGCTGCTGTCCATAACTGCGGTCACGCGAACGCGCCTCCACCATCGCGGTCGACGAACGCTAGCGGCGGAGTGCTAACATTTGCTTTTCCCGACGCCGCCCATTGCAGCCGCGGCGCGACTTCCCTCCGGCAAGCGGGATGTGGCAGAAGCAGGCCGACATCGCGCCGAAGAACCGGCGGACGACACTGGCAGGAGGCACCATGACGACCCGTATCGTTCTCGGCGGCGCGACCGGTTGGGTTGGGCGCGTTCTGGTTGCCGCTGTCGCAAAGGCCGACGATCTCGAACTCGCGGGCGCGATCAGCCGTTCGGCGGCCGGTCGCGATGCCGGCGAGGCAGTCGGGATGGCAGCAACGGGCGTCGGCATCGTCGCGACGATCGAGGAAGCGCTGAAGGTGCCGTCCGACGTGCTCGTCGACTATACCAAGCCGAATGTCGTGAAGCACAACGCGCTGACCGCGCTTTCATCCGGTCGGCACGTCGTCATCGGCACCTCGGGCCTCAGCGCCCAGGACTATGCGGAGATCGATGCTGCAGCGAAGAAGGCGGGCAGGGGCGTGCTGGCGGCGGGCAACTTCTCGATCACGGCGACGCTGCTCAGGCGCTTTGCGCTCGCCGCGGCCCGGTACGTGCCCGATGTGGAGATCCTCGACTACGCTTCTCCGGGGAAGCCGGATACGCCGTCGGGCACTGCGCGCGAGCTTGCCGAACTGCTGGGCGAGGTCCTTCAGACGCCCACCTCGAAGCCTGTCGCCGACCTCACGGGCGTCCTTGAAACGCGCGGCGGCGCCATTGGCTCGCCCCGTCCGGTGCAGGTCCATTCTCTGCGCGTCCCGTCCTATCCGCTCTCCTGCGAGGCGGTGTTCGGCGCGGACAACGAGCGGCTGATCATCCGCCACGATGCCGGACCTTCGGCAGCGCCCTACGTCGCCGGAACTCTGCTGGCGGCCCGCAGGGTCTCAGGCTTTGTCGGGTTGAAGCGCGGCCTTGATGCGGTGATGGACGGCTAGGTCTGGACCCTCAGGCCCGGAAAAGAGGCTCCCCGAACGACGCCGGGTCGACCTCGACACCCAACCCCGGACCCTGGGGCGGCGCCATGACCCCGTCGCGGATGACGAACTGTGCGTTGCCGTTCGAGACCGTCACCCAGTTGTGGAAGTCGACGGTATGTTGCCGCAGCTCCTCCGGCGTCGACAGCATCAGCGCCGAATAGGCGGCCGTGTCGAGTTGCGCCCCGCCGGTGTCTTCGATGGTGATCTTCAGGTTGCGCGCGATCGCGATGTCGCGGATCAGCTTGGCCTTCGTGAGGCCGCCGACGCGGGCGAGCTTGACGGTGATGCCGTCGACGAGCCCGTCGGCCATGGCGCGCAGCAGCACATCGACGGAGTCGATCGTCTCGTCCAGCACCAGCGGCCGGTCAGTGGCGCGCCGGATGGCGAGGTTCTCGTCGTACCCCGCGCAGGGCTGCTCGAGCGTGTAGTCGAGGTTTCGCGTCGCCATCAGGAAACGTCGGGTTTCGGCCGCACCCCAGCTGCCATTGGCATCGCAGAACAGCACCGTATCGGCCGGGACCGTGCCGCGCACTGCTTCCAGCCGCGCGATGTCGTCGTTGACGTCCAGCCCGACCTTCACCTGCAGGCGCCGGTAGCCTTCCGCGACATACTTCGCGGCGCGTCTCGCCATCGCGTCCGGCGCCTCCTGCGATACGGATCGATAGAGCGCGATGGTCGTGCCCGCCGCGCCGCCGGTCATCGCCGCCAGCGATAGGTCGGCGCGGCGTCCGGCGAGATCCCACAGCGCCATGTCGATCCCGGCCTTTGCGTAGGGATGGCCTTTGAGCAGAAGGTCCATGCGACGGTTCAACGCCTCGATGCCGGACGCGCGTTCGCCGATCAGCCGCGGCGCGAGTTCCATCATCGCCGCCCGTCCGCCCGCGGCGAAGGCCGGGTCGTAGAAGGCGCCGAGCGGCGCGGTTTCGCCGTAACCGCGTTCGCCGTCGCGCGTCACGATCTCGACGATGGTCGAATCGAAGCCCTCCGCGCTGCGCCCGCCAGAGCAGGTATAGGTACCGTCCCGGAACGGCTGCCATTGGCGGTAGAGCGTGATACTCGCGATCGCATCGTCGGGCAGTGAAGTCATCGTCGTCTCCTTGGCGGGGGCACACCACGCTACTGTCGCTGACCTTCCTTCGCCGCGATGGAAGCGGCGGGTCCTGTCGTCGCTTTTCTGATAGATTGGCGCCGTCGCCGGCTCTATCTCTCGCACATGAGACCGGCTGTCGGCCTGCGCGGAGCCCCGGATGAGCCAGACCTTCCTCTCCCACCTCGACGGCGAGCTCGCCGCGCTCAGGGCTGCGGGCCTCTACAAGTCCGAACGCGTCATCTCGTCCACCCAGTCCGCGGAGATCGAAGTAGCCGGCGAGAAGGTGCTGAACTTCTGCGCCAACAATTATCTCGGCCTTGCGGACTCCGATGAGTTGCGCGACGCGGCCAAGGCTACGCTGGACCGCTATGGCTACGGCATGGCCTCGGTGCGCTTCATCTGCGGCACGCAGGAGGAGCACAAGGCGCTGGAGAAGCGCATCTCGGCCTTCCTGGGCATGGACGACACGATCCTTTACGGCTCCTGCTTCGATGCCAATGGAGGCCTGTTCGAGACGCTGCTCGGCGAAGAGGACGCGATCATCTCGGACGCGCTGAACCACGCCTCCATCATCGACGGTGTGCGGCTCTCCAAGGCGCGGCGATATCGCTACGCCAACAACGACATGGACGAGCTTGAGGCGCGGCTGAAGGAAGCGGCCGACGCGCGTTTCCGGCTGATCGCCACCGACGGCGTCTTCTCGATGGATGGCATCATCGCCAATCTCAAGGGCGTCTGCGACCTCGCCGACAAATACGATGCGATGGTCATGGTTGACGATAGCCATGCGGTCGGCTTCGTCGGCACGCACGGCCGCGGCTCCGCCGAGCACTGCGGCGTCGAGGGCAGGGTGGACATCATCACCGGCACGCTCGGCAAGGCGCTCGGCGGCGCGTCAGGCGGCTACACGTCGGGCAAACGCCAGGTGGTCGATTGGCTGCGCCAGCGGTCGCGACCATACCTCTTCTCCAACACGCTGATGCCGGCCATCGCCGGCGCCTCGCTCAAGGTGTTCGACGTCGTGGAAAAGGGCGACGAACTGCGTCGCAGGCTGGTCGCCAACGCCGATCGTTTCCGCTCGGCAATGACGAAGTCCGGCTTCACGCTGGCCGGCGCCGGCCATCCGATCATCCCCGTGATGATCGGCGATGCCGCGCTGGCCAGCCAGATGGCGGCGAAGATGCTGGAGCGGGGCATCTACGTGATCGGCTTCTCGTTTCCCGTCGTTCCCAAGGGCCAGGCGCGCATCCGCACCCAGATGTCGGCGGCGCATTCGGCCTCGGACATCGACCGGGCGGTCGCGGCTTTCACCGAGGTGGGCAAAGAGCTCGGAGTGATCTGATGTCCAACATGATGCGTGCGCTGGTGAAGGCCAGGCCTGAGCCGGGCATCTGGATGCAGGAGGTGCCGGTCCCGGAGATCGGCCCGAACGACGTGCTGATCAAGGTCAGGAAGTCGGCGATCTGCGGAACGGACGTGCACATCTACAACTGGGACCAGTGGGCGCAGAAGACCGTGCCGGTCCCCATGGTAACGGGCCACGAGTTCGTCGGCACGGTCGCCGATTTCGGCAATGCAGTCACCGGCTACCGCGTCGGCCAGCGCGTCTCTGGCGAAGGGCACATCGTCTGCGGCCATTGCCGCAACTGCCGGGCGGGCCGGGGGCATCTCTGCCGCAACACGCTGGGCGTCGGCGTCAACCGGCCCGGCTCGTTCGGCGAGTATGTGGCGATTCCGTCGCACAACGTCGTGCCGATCCCGGACGACATTCCCGACGAGATCGCCGCGATCTTCGACCCGCTCGGCAACGCCGTTCACACGGCACTTTCCTTCGATCTCGTTGGCGAGGACGTGCTGGTCACGGGCGCCGGCCCGATCGGGATCATGGGCGCGCTGGTGGCGCAGGCGGTGGGTGCCCGCAAGGTCGTCATCACCGACATCAATCCGGTGCGGCTGGAACTCGCCCGCAAGCTCGGCATCCATCACGTGGTCGACGCATCGAAGGAAAAGCTGCGCGACGTGATGAACGACGAGGGCATGAAGGAGGGCTTCGACGTCGGACTGGAGATGTCCGGCTCGGCGCATGCCTTCCGCGACATGATCGATACGATGAACAATGGCGGCAGGATCGCCATTCTGGGCATCGCACCGACCGGCTTCGAGATCGACTGGAACAAGGTCATCTTCAAGATGCTCCACCTGAAGGGCATCTACGGCCGCGAGATGTTCGAGACCTGGTACAAGATGATCGCCCTCGTCCAGGGACCGCTCGACGTCACCGGCCTCATCACCCACCGCATCGGCATCGACGACTATCAGGCAGGCTTCGACGCCATGCGCTCGGGCAATTCCGGCAAGGTCGTGATGGACTGGTAGGTAGGCGCGCTTACGGGCCGTGTTCAGGCCGTCAGTATCTCCACGCCCTCTGCGATGGCGGCGTCGGCAAGCCGGCGGTCGAGCGTGACCAGCGACACGCCGAGGCGCGCGGCCAGTTCCAGATAGCTCGCGTCGTAGACCGTCAGCGTGTGGCGGCGTGCAATGGCCATAAGATTCTGGGATACCGGATCGCGGTCGATCGTCACCGGATAGTTCGCCAGGCCCGCCAGGATCGCTTCGCTGTTATGGGCCGAAATACGCTTCGTGCGCTCGGCCATAAGCAGCAGGTTGCGGATCTCGAGCCACCAGATAGAGGGATGGAACGCTTGTTCTCGCTCAAGCCTCTTGTGGACAGCTTCTGCCAACGGATGCGTCTCGTCGGGCAGGATCCATGCAGCAGTCACGGAAGCATCAATGACGAAAGCCATCAGTATCGATGGCCTTCATGTCGCCATTCTAGGATTTCCTCGACGGTGATGTTCGTCGGCGGCAACGTTTTCCGCCATTCCAGCAAAGCGTCGGCGGCTTTTCGGCGTTCCTCGGCCGCCGACTCCTCATTTGTGGGCACAATGCGCGCGATCGTCTTTCCGTGGCGGGTCACGTTGATCACCTCGCCGCGCTCCACGTCGCCAAGAAATTCCGAAAGCCTCGCCTTCAACTCAGTCGCTGCAATCGTCTTCATCGTTCTGACCGGTCAAATTGACTGGTCAGAATATCGGCGCGCAGGCGTCCTGTGTCAACCAAAGGCGCCGCGTCCGTCTGGACACCGGCCCTGCCATGCGTTCACATGCGCGCCGTGTGGGACAGGTGCATGACGGTTTCGGGCAGGCTGAGCGCCGGATGTCTGGCGGGCGTTCTGGGGTGGTTGGGCATGGCCTTGCCCGCCGCCGCCGAGCCGCCCGACTTCGGCCTGTCCATCGACGTCGGACCGACTTCGATCATCGACCCGCGGACCGGTTTCCACGACCCGTACACCAGCATCTCGACTACCGGTGTCATGAGCGGCGGCTTCGACAACGGGCTGAACTATATCTTCTCCGGAGACATCATTGCCGAACGGCACTTCATCTACCCGGCCTTCGACCTGAACTACCTGCGCTTCTCCGGCCAGCTCAACAGGGCGACCGATCTCGGCAGGGTCCGGCTCCGGGCAACCAACACCGCCGTATTCGACCGCGAGTTTTCCGGGCTGCTCTACAATCTCGTCGACGTCTCGCTGGGAATCGACCGCTCGGTCGACCTGACGGACGATATCAGCATGAGGCTCGCCGGAAACGTCGCACGCCGCATCTCGACCGTCCCGTCGCTCGACCGCTATTCGGTCAATCCCTCGGTCGGCCTTTCCTTCCAGGTGTTCGGGCTCGATGCCTATGCGAGCGCCAGCTATTCGTTTCGCACCTTCGTCTTTCGCGACCGCCTGGACCACTATTTCGGTACCAGCCTGTCGCTGAGCAAGACCTATGGCGACCTGACGCTGGGCGTCAGCGCGAGCTACGACGCGACGCGCTCGTCGATCAGGGCGCTCGGCGGCGACTCGATCACAATCGGGCCGACTTTGAGCTATAACGTGCCGATCGATTGAACTGACGACCCTGGCCGACGCAGGAGAGACGGATGAAGAACGCCGCCATCACCACAGCACTCTTTGCGCTGCTTGCCGCATCGCCGGCCTTCGCCGCGTCCGAATCGGTCGAGCGCAACGTCGACCGCGTCAACCAGCAGCAGGACGCCAAGCAGGACAACCAGCAGTCCGCGAATCCCTGCAAGGGCATCAAGAAGAGCTCGACCCGCAAGCAGAAACAGGCTTGCGCTACCTTCATGTCTTCGCAGTAGCGCATTTCGGGGTTCCGGCCTGTCCGGCACAGGCGTCTTCGACACGCGGCCACAGCTTGTGTAAGCTTGCCTCGACATAGTGCGAGGCTTCCCATGACCGATTTCACCCCGTGGCAGTCGCTTGCAGGCGGCATGCTGATCGGCCTCTCCGCCGTCCTCCTCATGGCGTTGCACGGTCGCATCGCCGGCATGACCGGCATCCTGTCCGGCGTCATCCCGCCGCTTTCTGCCGACTGGCAGTGGCGCGCCGCCTTCCTTGCCGGCGCCATCGTCGCACCGCTGGTCTATGTCGGCGCGGGAGGAAGTGTCGCCTTCAGTGTGCCGATCGGCGTGCCGGCGATCGTCGTTGGAGGGTTGCTCGTCGGCATCGGGGTGCATTTCGGCAACGGCTGCCCGAGCGGCCACGGCATATGCGGCATCGCCCGCCTGTCGCCGCGCTCGATCGTCGCGGTCCTGACCTTCATGGCGACGGCCTTCGTCACCGTCTTCGTCGTTCGTCACGTGATCGGGGGCTGAGATGAACCGCGTCGTTTCCGCCTTCCTCATCGGCGCCGTCTTCGGCATTGGCATCGTCGTCGCAGGCATGGCCAACCCGGCCAAGATCCTCAACTTCTTCGATGTCTTTGGCGCCTGGGATCCAAGCCTCGCCTTCGTCATGGGCGGCGGCCTCGCGGTCGCCTTCGTCGGCTATCGCTTGGTCTTCCGCCTGGAGGATCGGCCGCTGCTCGAAGCGGCGTTCTCTCTGCCGAAACGGAAGGACATCGACCGGGAACTTGTCGGCGGTGCCGCCGTTTTCGGCATCGGTTGGGGCATCGCCGGCTTCTGCCCGGGCGGCGCCATCCCGGCGCTCGGCCTCGGCCATTCCGAGGTCGTGATCTTCCTGGCGGCGATGGTCGCGGGCATCGTCCTCGGCCGGGCGATGCGCGGGATGATCGGAAGGCCCGCAGTCGCATGAGGTGACGCGATGCATACGTCTGTGCCGTTCTCGCCGGACCTGACCCTGAAGCCCGAGGTGACCGGCTTCTTCGACCAGCAGACGAATACCGTCTCCTACGTGGTCCGCGATCCGGCTTCGACCGCCTGCGCGGTCGTCGATTCGGTCATGGACATCGACTATGCCGCCGGGCGGCTGACCTATGACGGCGCGGACCGGATCATCGACTTCATCCAGGCGAATGGTCTCGACGTCGAGTGGATCATCGAGACGCACGTTCATGCCGACCATCTGTCCGCTGCACCCTACATCCAGCAGAAGCTCGGCGGGCTTCTCGGCATCGGCGAGCACATCACGGTGGTGCAGGAGACCTTCGGCAAGATATTCAACGAGGGAACCGAGTTCCAGCGCGACGGTTCGCAGTTCGACCGACTGTTCGAGGACGGCGACAGCTATTCCATTGGCTCGATGACCGCCCATGCGATGCATACGCCCGGTCACACGCCGGCCTGCATGACGCATGTCATCGGTGATGCCGCCTTCGTCGGCGACACGCTTTTCATGCCGGATGGCGGGTCGGCCCGCGCTGATTTTCCAGGCGGCGATGCCCGCACGCTCTATCGGTCCATCAGGCGGGTGCTGTCGCTGCCGGCCGAGACCAGGCTCTTCATCTGCCACGACTACGGGCCGAACGGCCGCGACATCAAATGGGAGACAAGCGTCGCGATCGAGCGCTCTCACAATATCCATGTGAAGGACGGCGTGACCGAGGATGAGTTCGTGGCCATGCGCGAGGCGCGCGACGCGACGCTGGCCATGCCGAAACTCATCATCCCTTCGCTGCAGGTCAACATGCGCGCCGGGCAGTTGCCGCCGAAGGACGACAATGGCAAGACGTACCTGAAAGTGCCCGTAAACCTGCTGTAGGCAGTGCGGCGCGACCGGAGGGACGCATGGAATATCGCCAGATAACCGACCGCTATGCGGTTTCAGGCCAGATCGAGCCGTCCGATGTCGCGGCCGTCAAGGCTGCAGGCTTCAGGAGCATCATCGGCAACCGGCCGGACACCGAGGACGGCGCGATCCCGCACGGCGAGATCGAGAAGGCCGCGAAGGCTGCCGGGCTTGCGTTCCGATGGATACCGGTGGTGAGCGGCCAGATTACGCCGCAGAACGTCGAGGACCAGGCGAAGGCTCTCGACGAACTCGAAGGTCCGGTCTTCGCCTACTGCCGCTCGGGTGCCCGCTGCACCAATCTCTACATGCTGGTCCAGCAGGCCAAGGGCTAGGCTCTACGACATCCATCTCAGCAGGAAGAGCGTGATCCCCGGGAAGGCCACGAGGATCGCGGTCCTGACCACGTCCGAGACGATGAAGGGGATGACGCCGCGGAAGATCGCGGCGGTCGGCACGGTCTTCGCCATCGACTGGATCACGAAGAGGTTCATCCCGACCGGCGGCGATATCAGCCCGACCTCCACCGAGATCAGCACCAGGATGCCGAACCAGATCGCCGTCTCCTCCGGCGACAGGCCGTAGTCCAGGCTCATCACGATCGGGAAGAAGATCGGGATGGTGAGCAGGATCATCGACAGCGAGTCCATCGGGCCGCCGAGGATCAGGTAGAGCAGGAGGATCAGCGTCATCACCGCCCAGGGATTGAGGCCGAGCTCGACGACGAAGGCCGCGGCTTCCTGCGGCAGCTGCGTCAGCGCCAGGAAGCTGTTGTAGACCATGGCGCCCAGCACGATGAAGAACATCATCGCCGACGCGGTCGCCGTGTAGAAAATCGCCTCCTTCAGGCGCTCCGTCGTCATGCCGCCCTTGAACCAGGCGATCAGGCCGGTTCCGAAGGCGCCGACGGCGGCCGCCTCGGTCGGGGTGAAGAAGCCGCCATAGATACCCCCCATCACGAACAGGAAGACAAGCAGGATATCCCATATGCGGCCGAGGTCGGCGAAGCGCCGCGCGTAGGGTACGCGAGGGCGGATTTCGCCGGCCTCTTCGGGGTTCTTCCAGACGAAGATGCGGATCGCGATCATGTAGCCGATGGCGGCGATGACGCCGGGTACGAAGGCCGCGATGAACAGCTTGGCGATGTTCTGCTCGGTCAGCGTCGCGTAGATGACCAAAATGATCGACGGCGGGATCAGGATGCCCAGCGTGCCGCCAGCCGCCAGCGTTCCCGTCGAGAGCGCGCCTGAGTAGCCGGCTCGCCGAAGTTCCGGCAGCGCCACCTGGGCCATGGTGGCAGCCGTCGCCATAGACGATCCGCAGATCGCGCCGAAGCCGGCGCAGGCGCCGATCGTTGCCATGGCAAGGCCGCCCTTGCGGTGCCCGAGCCAGTTCTCCGCGTTACTGAAGAGCTTACCCGAGATGCCGCCATAGGCGGCGAACTGGCCCATCAGCAGGAAGAGGGGGACGACGGAGAGATTGTAGTCGGCGAAGGTGGAGTAGGCGAGCTGCTTGAACTGGCTGACGATCGGCGTCGTCGACCCGGTCACCAGCCAGGAGCCGACCGCGCCGCACAGCAGCATGGCCAGCCCGATCGGCACGCGGAACAGCACGAGGCCGAGCAGCGCTGCGAAGGACCAGAGGCCGAGCGCCAGATTGCTCATCACTCGATCCCCTGGTGATCGGGCAGGAGGTCGCGACCGGTGAGGAAAGATCGCACCGCGCGCCAGGATGTGTGAAGCGCCGTCAGCACCGCGAAATAGGCGGGGGGCAGCGACGCCGCGTATCCCCACCAGATCGGGAACTGGCGGATGAAGCTCATCTCGCCATTGTTGAACTTGTCGATGAAGCCGTAGGTCAGCCGCCAGGCGATGAAGGTCAGCACGAGCATCATGACGATCTCGGCCAGCGCATCGACCAGCCTGACCATCGTGGGGCCCATCAGCCGGGTGAAGATGTCGAGGATGACATGGCCGCGATGCAGCTGGCAGTAGGGCAGGAAGCAGAAGACGGCGACGCCGGTCATCGCCTCGATGATCTCATAGTCGCCGAGGATCGGCCCGAGGCCTGCCCAGATCAGCGACCGGCCGGTGATGCTGACCACCGTCAGGATCGTTATGCCAAAGAGGATGATGCCGCCGGCAATCGCCAGCCATCGCGCACCGACGTCGACGAACCGCGCCACGCCGTCCTCCCTTTTTCTCCCCGGCCGCGACGCTATAGACGAGGGCGCAGCGCGGCAACGGGTCAGGACGAGAAATCGCTATGACTCATAACAATTTTCTCCGCTGACGCTGAAGGTGGTGGCTGCCTGCCGGCTGGATCGAATGGCCCCCGGCAGAACGATTGTATCGCCTTGACCGTCCTCGCCGCTGGCGTGAAGGCAAAAACAGGGCTAGACGCGCGGCTGAATGGAGTTCGAATCCGTGACCGAGATCACCGTCGCTGAAGCCAAGGAAGCCATCTACGCTTCCATCAGGAACGATAATGAGGAACTGGACGCCCATATCGCGGCGCTCAAGAACGCCATGGCGCGCGAGGGTCTCAAGGAAGCCACCTTCGAGGCCGGCAAGCTTGTGCAGCCCAACCGCCAGGGACGCAAGCTGATGCAGTCCTATTTCCGCAAGAAGGGCGTGTCCGTCACATTCGACTGATCCGCTCGGGGGACCGTGATCAGACCCCCAGCAGCGGCAGAGCCCCCGTTTCCTTGAGCGTCTCCAGCACGATCGCCGTCTTGACGTGCTGGACGGACTCGTGCGGCAGAAGTTCGTCGTTGACGAAGGCCGACAGCGACTTCAGGTCGGGCGTCACGACTTTCAGGATGTAGTCCATCTCGCCGGTCAGCGCGTGCGCCTCCAGCACCTCGGGCAGGCGGGCGACGAGGTCGCGGAAGCGCTGGGCGTTGTTGCGATTGTGGGTGGACAGCGTCACGGTCACGATGTTGACCAGCGGAAAGCCGAGCCGCTCACGATCCAGCACGGCGCGGTAGCCACGGATGAGACCGTCGTCCTCCAGCCGCTGTCGCCGCCGCGAGCACTGCGACGCCGACAGGTTCACGCGCTCGGCGAGTTCGTTGTTGGTCAGCCGCGCGTCGTCCTGTAGAAAGGCCAGCAACTTGCGGTCGAATGCGTCCAGTTGCACGGTATCGACCATACTGTCCTCACAGATGCACGAAACGCGCACATATTGAGTGTTTCCTCGTCGGAACGCAACCATCGTGCGGAAGCCTTGGTCTATTGTCGGCGCAGCTCATGGAGGATCAGATGGGTCCGTTCCCGCACGACGCGCCGCCCGCCCGCATCACCGAGGCCAACCCGGCCGGCACCGACGGCTTCGAGTTTGTCGAGTTCGCACATCCGGAACCGGAGAAGCTGGCTGTGCTGTTCGAGCGCATGGGATATGCGCCCGTCGCGCGCCATCGCACCAGGAACATCACCGTCTGGCGGCAGGGCGATATCAACTACCTGCTCAACGCCGAAGCCGGGTCGCATGCCATGCGCTTCGTGGACGAGCATGGTCCGTGCGCGCCGTCCATGGCGTGGCGCGTCGTCGATGCCCGCCATGCCTTCGAGCATGCGGTGTCGAGGGGCGCCACGCCTTACGAAGGCAAGGACAAGGCGCTGGACGCGCCGGCGATCGTCGGCATCGGCGGGTCGCTTCTGTACTTCGTCGACCGGTACGGCGCGAAGGGCTCGGTCTACGACGAGGAATTCGAGTGGCTTGGGGCACGCGATCCGAAACCGGCAGGCGTCGGCTTCTATTATCTCGACCACCTGACCCACAACGTCTATCGCGGCAACATGGACAAGTGGTGGGACTTCTACCGCGAGCTGTTCGGCTTCCGGCAGATCCACTTCTTCGATATTGACGGCCGCATCACCGGCCTGACGAGCAGGGCGATCACCTCGCCCTGCGGCAAGATCCGCATCCCGCTGAACGAGTCCAAGGACGAGACCAGCCAGATCGCCGAGTACCTCAAGAAATATCGGGGCGAGGGCATCCAGCACATAGCCGTCGGCACGGACGGCATCTACGACGCCGCCGACAGGCTGGCGGGCAACGGGCTCAAGTTCATGCCCGGCCCGCCCGAGACCTATTACGAGATGTCGCAGACCCGCGTGAACGGCCATGACGAGCCGGTCGAGCGCATGAAGCAGCACGGCATCCTGATCGACGGCGAAGGCGTGGTCGAAGGCGGCATGACCCGCATCCTGCTGCAGATTTTCTCGAAGACGGTGATCGGTCCGATCTTCTTCGAGTTCATCCAGAGGAAAGGCGACGAGGGCTTCGGCGAGGGCAACTTCCGCGCCCTGTTCGAATCCATCGAGGAAGACCAGATCCGTCGCGGCGTGCTGAAGACCGGCAAGGCGGCCTGACCAGCCTCGCCCGGCTCAGCCGCCGGGAGCGGTGGCCTCCGGCGCTGCCGTGAACACCATGATCGCCGCCGCCAGTGCGACGATTCCGACCAGATTGATCAGCAGGAAGATGTTCATCTTCCGGCGCATCGCCTGCGTCTCGGCGTCGCCCGCCACCCCGATGTTGAGGATGGTCAGGTGCAGCATCGCGTTGCGTGGGAAGCCCGATCGGTTCGCCAGCTTTTCGGACCGTGCCTCGATCGCATAGCTCAGTCTGATCGCCTGGATCAGCAGGGCCATCATGACCAGTCCCCATAATCCGGCGACTATCCCGTAGATCATGGCTCAGCCCTTGGCGACGGTCTGCTCGATCGCGCCGAAGATCGAATGGCCGCGCTTGTCCTTCATCTCGATCCTCACCACGTCGCCGTGGCGCAGGAACGGCGTCAGCGGCTTGCCAGCGCCAAGCGTTTCCACCGTCCGCATCTCGAGGACGCAGGAGTAGCCGACGCCGCCGTCGGCGATGGTCTTGCCGGCGCCGCCGTCGAGCTTGTTGGAAACCGTGCCCGAGCCGATGATCGTGCCGGCGCCGAGCGGCCGCGTCTTCGCCGCATGCGCGATGATCGCCGGGAAGTCGAACACCATGTCGATGCCCGCATTGGCGCGGCCGAACGGCTTTCCGTTCAGGTCGACGGAGAGCGGCAGGTGGACCTTGCCGCCGTCCCACGCGTCGCCCAGTTCGTCCGGCGTGATCGCGACGGGCGAGAAGGCGGATGAGGGTTTCGAGTTGAAGAAGCCGAAGCCCTTGTCGAGTTCCGGCGCCGCCAGCCGGCGCAGCGACACGTCGTTGACCAGCATGACGAGCCTTATCGCCTCCCGTGCGGTGTCGATCGAGGCGCCAGACGCGACGTCGTCGACGACGACCGCGACCTCGCCCTCCATGTCGATGCCCCAGGCTTCGTCGGCGGCGACGATCGGATCGCGGGGCGCCAGGAAAGCGTCCGACCCGCCCTGGTAGATCAGAGGTTCGGCGAGAAAGCTGGCGGGCACGTCCGCGCCGCGCGCCTTGCGCACCAGCTCGACGTGATTGATGTAGGCCGAGGCGTCGGCCCATTGATAGGCGCGCGGCAGCGGCGACAGCGCATCGTGCTCGTGGAACCGGGCCGACGGCACGGCGCCGTGCTCCAGCGATTCGGAAAGGGCTGCGAGATGCGGCGAGACGCGCCGCCAGTCGTCGAGCGCCGCCTGCATGGTACGAGCCAGGAACGACGCATCCGTGTAGCGCGTCAGGTCGCGCGAGACGACCGCCAGTTTCCCGTCGCGCGTCCCGTCCCTCAATGTCGCCAGCTTCAAGCTGCGCTCCTCTCATCGGCCTTTTGCTTCTCGAGATCGAGCGCGAGGCCGTCGCGCCCGACCGTCAGCTGACCGCTCCATGTGGCGCGGACGGCTTCCTCCCAATCCTTCTCGCCGATCTCCGGATCGTCTGCCGGGATCAGGTGATGCAGCACCAGCCTGCCGACGCCGGCCTGGGCGGCGATCCGCCCGGCGTCGGCGACGAGCGTGTGGCTGGCGTACAAATGTTCGCGCAGCCGCGCGCCGTTGCCGGTTCGGGCCACCAGCCGTTCGACGCCGGCTTCCAGCATCGCCTCGTGCACCAGAATGTCCGCGCCGCGCGCGAAGTCGGCAAGCGGCGGGAAGAAGCAGGTATCGGACGAAAAGACGACCGAACGCCCGCCATGTTCGAAGCGCAGCGCGAAACAGTCGGTGACCGGCGGATGATCGACCCTGAGCGCCGAGACGGCGAGGCCGTCTGCGTCGAGCACCTGCCCCTCCGCGAACTCTTCCACAGTCACCAGGTCGCGGATGTCGGGCCGGCCCTCGTCGGCGATGCGGATTTCGATGTCGAACTCCATCGATGCCGCGAACTGGCGCCAGACATGACCGGTGCCCGCCGGGCCGTAGACCGCCACGGGTGACGAGAGGCCGGCCGTCCAGGCGGTGTGGATGAGCGCGCCGAGCTCCAGCACATGGTCCGAGTGCAGGTGGGTCACGAAGATCAGGTCGAGCGACTTGAGGTTCACTCCCGCATCGGTCAGCGCGCGTGTCACGCCGAGTCCGCAATCGACCACGATGCGCCGGCCGCCGACCTCCAGGAGCGACGAGGTCGGCCACGGACCACCCGGGCGGACCGCCGGCCCGCCCTTGGTGCCGAGCAGGACGAGGCGTTCGCTCAACGCCAGCGCCCTTCCTTGGTCCCGTCGAAACGCTTCTTCAGGTCGGTCCAGCAGTCCATGTAGTCCGGCTGCAAGGTCTGCGCCTCGGCGGCGTAGCGCGTCAGCATCTGCGGGAAGCGGGTCTCGAACATGAACGCCATGGTGCCGTCGAGCTTATGCGGCTTCAGCTCCACGGTCGAGGCTTTCTCGAAGCCGGTTGCATCCGGCCCGTGCGCGAGCATCATGTTGTGCAGGCTGACGCCTCCCGGAAGGAAGCCTTCCTCCTTGGCGTCGTACTTGCCGCGAATGAGGCCCATGAATTCGCTCATGATGTTGCGATGGTACCAGGGCGGCCGGAACGTGTTTTCCGCCACCATCCAGCGCGGCGGGAAGATGACGAAATCGATGTTCGCCGTGCCTTCCTCGCCGCTCGGGGCCGTTAGGACCGTGAAGATCGAAGGGTCGGGATGGTCGAACAGGAGCGCGCCCACCGGCGAGAAGGTCGACAGGTCGTACTTGTAGGGCGCGTAGTTGCCGTGCCATGCGACGACGTCGAGCGGCGAATGGCCGATTCCGGTGGCATGGAAGCCGCCGCACCACTTGACCGTCAGGCGGCACGGCTCGTCACGATCCTCGAACCAGGCGACGGGTGTCTTGAAGTCGCGCGGGTTGGCGAGGCAGTTGGCGCCAATCGGTCCGCGGTCGGGCATGGTGAACTTGGCGCCGTAGTTCTCGCAGATGTACCCGCGCGCCCTGTCCGCCAGAAGCTCGACCTTGAAGACCAGCCCGCGCGGCAGGATCGCGATCTCGCCGGGCTCGACCTCGATCACCCCCATCTCGGTCAGGAAGCGCAGTCCGCCCTCCTGCGGCACGATCATCATCTCGCCGTCGGCGTTGAAGAAGTGATCGTCCGTCATCGACGCATTGGCCGCGTAGACATGCGCGGCCATGCCGGAATGCGTGAAGACGTCGCCGGCCGTCGTCATGGTGCGGATGCCGGCGATGAAGTCCGTCCTCTCGGTCGGGTACTCGGTCGGATCCCAGCGGAGTTGGCCGAGCGCCAGTTCGTGGTCGCCGGTACTGGGCGCCGACTTCCAGTGCGGAAAGCGTGCCGTCGCGAACCGGCCGGTGTGCTTGACGCTCGGCCGGATGCGATAGAGCCATGACCGCTCGTTCATGCCGCGCGGCGCCGTGAAGGGAGAGCCGGAGAACTGTTCGGCATAGAGACCGTAGGCCGGCCGTTGCGGCGAGTTGCGGCCCTGCGGAAGTGCGCCGGGCAGCGCTTCGGTCTCGAAGTCGTTGCCGAAGCCGGGCATGTAGTTGAAAGCCATGGCAGTGCCTCCTTGCCAGCGATTGGTTGCAGATGTAACCGTACCGTTTGTAACCATCAAGGGTGGCCATGGCTCCGCGCTACGACGCGAACTTGCGGCTGGAGGATTTCCTGCCCTACCGGCTCTATCGGCTGACGGACGCGGTGAGCCGCGACTTCTCGCGCCTCTACCGCGACCGGCATGGGCTGACGCGTCCGGAATGGCGCGCGCTGGCGACGCTCGGCCAGTTCGGTCGATCGACGGCCACGGCCATCGGCGTGCATGCCGCCATGCACAAGACGAAGGTCAGTCGCGCGGTGGCGGAACTCGAGCGGCGCAAATGGCTTCTCCGCTCGCGCGATACGGCCGACCGTCGCCTGGAGCATCTGGAACTGACGGCGACCGGCCTTGCGGCCTATCGCGATCTCGTGCCGCTCGCCCGCGCGTTCGAGGCTGAACTCGTCGCGCGGCTCAACTCGGCGGAACGCGCGGCGGTCGAAAAGGCGGTCGCCGCGCTCGAACGGGCGACCGGCATCGCCTGATCGGAACGGGCGAAATCGCCTGGCAGTTCAGGCCGCGAACAGGCTGCCGGCGTCGGCGAGTGCCCTGAGGTGATGCTCGCTGTCACCGAACATCAGGTCGATCATGGTCATGCGCTTGAAATAGTGGCCGACCGCGTATTCCATCGTCATGCCGACGCCGCCATGCAGCTGCACCGCATTCTCGCCGACCAGCCGGCCGCCGCGCCCGATCTCTGCCTTGGCGGCATGCGCGGCGCGCGCCCGTTCGGCTTCGTCGTCGCTTTCGGCCATCATCGTTGCATAGAGCGTGATCGATCGGGCCTGTTCGGCCGCGACATACATGTCGACGGCCTTGTGCTGGAGCACCTGGAACTGGCCGATCGGCACGCCGAACTGTTTGCGGACCTTGAGGTATTCGACGGTCAGCGCGTGCATGGCGCCCATGACGCCGCAGGCTTCCGCGGCGAGCGCGGCGATCGCCTCCTGCACGACGCGCTCCACCAGCGGCAGGCCGTTCTCCGGATCGCCGAGCGCGGCGGAAGCCCGCACCCGCACGTTCTCGAAGGCGACCTCCGCGCCGCGCTGCCCGTCCTGCATGGCGTAGCCCCGTCGGCTGACACCTTTGGCTTTGGCGTCGACGAGGAATACGCCGATGCCGCCCCGGTCGCGCGCCGAACCCGATGTGCGGGCCGTAACGATGAGCCGATCCGCCGTGTCGCCGTGGAGCACGACGCTCTTGGCGCCCGAGATGACATAGTCGCCGCCGTCCTTCTTCGCCGTGGTCTCGACGTGATGGAGGTCATGGCGCGACTGGCGCTCGACCTGCGCCAGGGCGAGCTTCGTCGAGCCGTCGGAAATTGCCGGGATGATCTCGGCCTTCTGCTCCGCGCTGCCGCCATGCCTGATGAACGCGCCGCCAAGCACCACCGTCGGGAAATAGGGTTCCAGCGCCAGCGCGCGGCCCATCGCCTCCATGACGATCATGGTTTCGACCGGCCCGCCGCCCACGCCGCCATGCTCCTCGGCGAAAGGCAGGGCCAGCAGGCCGAGTTCGGCGTAGCGCGCCCACATCTCGGCGCTCCAGCCCTCGGGCGACGCGAGGATCTTCCGCCGCTGCTCGAAGCCGTAATTGTCGGCGAAAAGTCGCTCCACCGAGTCCTTGAGGATCGACTGTTCTTCGGTGAGATCGAAATCCATGGATCTTGCCTTTGCCCTAGAGACCCAGCACCGCTTTCGCGATGATGTTCTTCTGGATCTCGTTCGAGCCGCCGTAGATCGAGACCTTGCGGAAGTTGAAATAGGCGGGCGCGGCGGAGGCCGCATAGTCCGGCCCTGCGGGAGGCTCGTTGCGTCCTTCGTCGTCATGCCGCTGGTAGGGCATGGCGTAAGGTCCCATCACCTCCATCAGGAGGTGCGTCGTCGCCTGCTGGATCTCCGAGCCCTTGATCTTCAGGTAGGAAGACGCCGGGTCCGGCTTGCCGGTATTGCCGCGCTTGGCGTCTGCCGCCACGACGCGCAGTTGCGTCATCTCCAGCGCCTTCAGCTCGATCTCGACCGAGGCAAGCTTCTCGCGGAAGGAGCGGTCCTCGATCAGCGCCCGGCCACCGGACATCTCCTGCGCCGCCAGTTCCCGGATGCGGGCGAGGCGCTGCTTCGACATGCCGACGCGGGCGATGTTGGTGCGCTCGTTGCCGAGCAGGAACTTGGCGTAGTCCCAGCCCTTGTTCTCCTCGCCGACGAGGTTCTCGACCGGCACCTTCACGTCGGTCAGGAATACCTCGTTGATCTCGCGGCCGCCATCCATGGTGACGATCGGGCGGACCTCGATGCCCGGCGTCTTCATGTCGATCAGCAGGAAGGAGATGCCTTCCTGCTTCTTCGCACTGGCGTCTGTGCGCACGAGGCAGAAGATCCAGTCGGCATATTGCGCCAGCGTCGTCCAGGTCTTCTGGCCGTTGACGATGTAGTGGTCTCCCTCCCGAACCGCTTTCGTCTTCAGCGAGGCGAGGTCGGAGCCGGCGCCGGGTTCGGAGAATCCCTGGCACCACCAGTCGTCGAGGTTCAGGATCGCCGGCAGGAAACGCTTCTTCTGCGCTTCGTTGCCGAAGGTGTAGATGACCGGCCCGACCATGTTGGCGCCGAAGGCGAGCGGCGCCGGGGCAGGGTGCTTCTGCAACTCCTCGAGAAAGATGTACTGCTTCATCGAACCCCAGCCGGTGCCGCCATATTCGACCGGCCAGTGAGGCGCACCCCAGCCCTTCGCGTTCAGGATCCGGGTCCAGCGGACGAAGTCTTCCTTGCCGATATGCTCGCCCTCGACCATGCGGTCGCGGATGTCGGACGGCACGTTCTCCGCGAAGAACGTGCGCACCTCGTCGCGGAAGGCGATCTCGTCTGGCGTGAAGCGAAGGTCCATATCCGCCTCCTAGTTGATCTCGAACAGCCCGGCCGCGCCCATGCCGCCGCCGACGCACATGGTGACGACCGCATATTTCACGCCGCGGCGCTTGCCCTCGATCATCGCATGGCCGGCCAGGCGCGCGCCGCTCATGCCGTAGGGGTGGCCGAGCGCGATGGCGCCGCCGCTGACGTTGAGCTTCGCGGGATCGATGCCCAGACGGTCCCGGCAGTAGATGACCTGCACCGCGAAGGCCTCGTTCAGTTCCCAGAGGCCGATGTCGTCGACCTTGAGCCCGTGGCGCTGCAGCAGCCGCGGCACAGCGAAGACCGGGCCGATGCCCATCTCGTCGGGCTCGCAGCCGGCGGCGACGAAGCCGCGTAACGTGCCGAGCGGCGTCAGGCCGCGCCGTGCCGCCTCCTTGTCGCTCATCATGACGTGCGCCGAGGCTCCGTCCGACAGCTGGCTGGCGTTGCCGGCGGTGATCGTGCCGCCGTCGCGGACCGGCTTCAGGCTCGCCAGTCCCTCCGCCGTCGTCTCCGGCCGCGGACCCTCGTCATGCGCCAGCTCGATCTCCTTGTGGCTGATCGCCTTGGTCTCCTTGTCGACCACCGCCATCATCGTCCTGATCGGCGCGATCTCCGTGGCGAAGCGCCCGGCCTCGCGCGCCGCGGCCACCCGCTTCTGGCTCTCGAGCCCATACTCGTCCTGCCGCTCGCGGCTGATGCCGTAGCGCTTCGCGACGATCTCCGCCGTGTCGATCATCGGCAGGTAGACCTCCGGCTTCACCTTCATCAGGTTGTCGTCGACCAGCTTGAACGTGTTCTGCTTCTCGTTCTGGACGAGGCTGATCGATTCCAGCCCGCCGGCGATGCCGACCGGCACGCCGTCGTTGCGAATGGCGTTGGCGAGCACGGCCATGGCCTGCAGTCCCGACGCGCACTGGCGGTCGATCGTGGTGCCCGCCACCGTCACCGGCAGCCCGGCAGTCAGCGCGGCGCGGCGCGCGAGGTTCAGGCCCGTCGTGCCCTGCTGCATGGCGCAACCCATGACGACGTCCTCGATCTCGGCGGCGGCGACGCCCGAGCGCTCCAGCGCGGCGCGGATCGCATGTCCGCCCATCGTTGCGCCGCCTGTGTCGTTCAGCGCCCCGCGATAGGCCTTGCCGATCGGCGTCCGCGCCGTCGAGACAATCACTGCGTCGACCATCTTGTTCTCCTGCCTACGATGCACGCTGGGTCTGGGCCCTGCGCGCTTCTTCCTGTTTCAGTTCGAGTTTGGAAAGTTTGCCCACAGGCGTGCGCGGCAGCGCATCGCGCAGTTCGAGCGCGCGCGGCATCTCGTGCGGTCCGAGCCTGTGCTGCAGGAAGTCGCGCAGCGCATCGAGCGTCAGGACGGGCGCGCCGGTGCGCAGCTTCACGAACGCCTTCGCGGACTCGCCGCGATAGGTGTCGGCGACGCCGATCACCAGCACTTCCTCGACGTCGGGATGCTCGTAGACCGCCTGTTCGATCATCTGTGGATAGATATTGAACCCGCCCGAGATGATCATGTCCTTCTTGCGGTCCACCAGGAACAGGAAACCGTCCTCGTCCATGGTGCCGATATCGCCGGTAAGCAGGCCGCCCTCGGAAAACGCTGCCCGCGTTTCCTCCGGCCGGTTGAGATAGCCGGCGGTGACGTTCCTCCCGAAGACGCGCATCTCGCCCACGCCGCCGGCCGGCAGAACGCGCGTCGGGTCGTCGAGCGCCACGATGTCGAAGCGCATGCCGGGCAGCGGCAGGCCGATCGTGCCGATCTTGTCGGGACGGCCTTTCGGGATGTTGGTGCCGGCCGGCGAGGTTTCGGTCATGCCCCAGCCGCCCAGCAGTTCGATGCCCGCCATGTCCTTCAGCTTGCGCGCCACCTCGACCGGCAGCGGCGCGCCGCCGGAGGCGCAGTGGCGCAGCCCCGACAGGTTGGCGCTGGCGAAACCCGGCAGGTTGGCCATGGCGATCCACATCGTTGGCACGCCGGGAAATGCCGTCGCGCCCGCCTCGATCTCGTCAAGCGCGACCTGCGGGTCGAAGCGCGTATGGACGAGCAGCGTCTGCCCGTCATGGAGCGAGCGCAGCATCACGGAAACCAGAGCGTAGATGTGGAAGAGCGGCAGGAACAGAAGCACGCGTTCCTGGCCGGGCCGCGACAGGCCTTCCGCCTTGCCCCAGAGCACGTAGGAGGAGACAGCGGCGGAGAGGTTGGCGTGGGTCAGCATCGCTGCCTTCGGCATCCCCGTGGTGCCGCCGGTGTACTGCAGCAGCGCCAGGGTCTCGACGTCGATGTCGCCGAAGTCGGGCGCCGCCGGCGCGCCTCGCAGAAACGCGTCGAGCATCGTCACCGCCTGGCCGGAAGGCATCGTACCGGTCAGCGGCGAGCGTCCCCATGCGGCATCGTCGCCGACGATAACCCGGTCGACCAGCCCGGCTTCCGCCAGCTTTGCCGCGCCGACGGCCATCTCCCCGATATTGGTGGTGAAAAGCGTTCGCGCACCGCTGTCCTTCAGCTTGTGGGCCAGAACCGGCGGACCGTCGAGGGGCGACAGATGCACGACGGTCGCGCCGATGCGCATTGCCGCGAAGAATGCCAGCGGATGGTAGAGTGTGTTCGGCAGGAACAGCGCGATGCGCGATCCGGGCCCGATGCCGGCGGCGAGGAAGGCGGCGGCGAGGCGGTCGGAGCGCGTCTTCAAATCCGAATACGAGAGTGCGTGGCCGCGAAAGACGAAGGCCGGCCTGTCCCTCCACTCCCCGGCCACGCGATCGAGCATGGAAGGAATAGTCCAGGTGTCCTGTTCCGAATAGGGCGACGCCCCTGTCGGGTAGGACTTTTCCCAGCGGACCGGGGGCTGGTTCAAACGGCCGCCTCCCGTGCCGATGCAAACGACCCGCCGGACGCGGCGAGCCTGCGCAGCAGCGGCGCCACCGCGAATGTGTCGCGGCCCGTCGCGCCGTGCCAGTGGTCGAGCCGCGCCACGATCTTTTTGACCCCCTCGCGTTCGGCCCAGTGCATCGGTCCGCCTTCGCCGACCGGGAAGCCGTAGCCGTTGACCCAGACGATATCGATGTCCGAGGCGCGGGCCGCAATGCCTTCCTCGAGGATTTTCGCGCCCTCGTTGACCATCGGGTAGATGGTCCGCTCGGCGATCTCCTCGTCGGAAATCGTGCGCCTGTTGACGCCGCGCTCGCCCGCCTTCGCCTCGATCAGCGCGGCGACCTCCGGGTCGGGCGTCGGCGTGCGGCCGTCTGCATAGAGGTAGAAGCCCTTGCCGGTCTTCTGGCCGAAACGACCGGCTTCGCACAGCGCGTCGGCGACGGCCGCCGTCCGGCCGTTGGCCTTGCGGTTGCGCCAGCCGATGTCGAGGCCGGCGAGGTCGCCCATCGCGAAGGGTCCCATGGGCCAGCCGAAGTCGGTGAAGACCTTGTCGACTTGCTCGGGTGCAGCGCCTTCCAGCAGGAGGTTCTCCAGTTCCGCCGAGCGGGCGGCCAGCATGCGGTTGCCCACGAAGCCGTCGCAGACCCCGACCACGACCGGCACCTTGGCGATGCGGCGGGCGACCGCCAGCGCCGTTGCGATCACGTCCGGCGCGGTGTCCTTGCCGCGCACGATTTCCAGCAGCTTCATGACGTTCGCCGGCGAGAAGAAGTGCATGCCGAGCACGTCGCGCGGCCGCTTCGTCGACTGCGCGATCTGGTTCACGTCGAGGTAGGAGGTGTTCGAGGCGAGCACGGCGCCGGGCTTGGCGATGGCGTCGAGCTTGCCGAAGACGTCCTTCTTGACGGCCATCTCCTCGAAGACGGCCTCTATGATGATGTCGCAGTCGGCGAGGTCGGCATAGTCGGTCGTGCCCGAGAACATCGACAGCCGCTTGGCCTTGCCGGCCTCGTCCAGGGAGCCGCGCTTGACCGAGATGTCGTAGTTCCGGCCGATCGTCGCCATGCCGCGGTCGAGCGCCTCGCGGCTCATCTCCAGCACGGTGACGGGTATGCCCGCATTGGCGAAGTTCATTGCGATGCCGCCGCCCATCGTGCCGGCGCCGATCACGCCCGCGCGCCGCACCTCGCGCGGCTTCACGTCGGCGCCGACCCCCGGCACCTTTGCCGCCTCGCGCTCGGCAAAGAACAGATGGCGCTGCGCCTTCGACTGCTCGCCGAGCACCAGCTGGATGAAGAACGTCCGCTCGGCGGCGAGCGCTTCCTCGAACGGCAGCATGACGGCGTTTCGCACCGACTGGGCGCAGGCGACCGGTGCCTCCAGCTTGCGTGACTTGCGTTTCAGGTCGGCGGCCGCGGCATCGAAGGCGGATGGATCGGCCCGCACCGGTCCCAGACGGTCGTCGCGGTCGCGCACCGGTACCAGCGGCGCGCCTTCCATCGCCTTGGCACGGGCGAAGGCGACGGCGTTGCCGACCAGGTCGTCGGCAAACACGGCGTCGACCAGTCCCTCGGCGAGCGCTTCCCTTGCGCCGATCGGCGTACCCGAAACGATCATCGACAGCGCCTTCAGCGGGCCGACGAGGCGCGGCAGCCTGACCGTGCCGCCGGAGCCCGGAAGCAGGCCGAGCTTGACCTCCGGCAGGCCGAACTTCGCGCCCGCATCGCCGACGCGGAAATGACAGGCGAGCGCAAGTTCCAGGCCGCCGCCCAGCGCCGTCCCGTGGATCGCGGCGACGACGGGCTTTCTCACCTTCTCCAGGAACGCGCATATCTCGGGCAGGCTGGGGCTCTGCAGCGCGCGGGGCGTACCGAACTCGGTGATGTCGGCGCCGGCGACGAAGGTGCGGCCGGCGCAGGCGATGACGATGGCTTTGACAGCCGGATCGGTGCCGAGCGTTTCCAGCGCCGCCATCAGCGGCTGGCGCAGATGCAGGCTGAGCGCATTGACCGGCGGATTGTCGAGCATGATGACGCCGATGTCGTCGCGGCGGCTCACGGTGACCGTGTCGGGCATGTCGATCCTCCCTTGCGGCGCCCTGCGCGTGGCGGGCGTCGTCTGTTCTTCAGGCTTTGCGCACCCGTTTGACGAATGTGGCGATCAGGTCGGCCACCGCCGCCGGCTGCTCGATGTTCGGCAGGTGGCCGGCATCGGCGATGATCCGGAACTCGGCCCCCTTGATGAGTTCCGCGGTCGACCGGACGAGGTCCGGCGGCGTGGAGCCGTCCTGGTCGCCGACGAGGCAGAGCGTCGGCACTGTCAGCGCTCGCGTCGATTCCGTCAGGTCGGCGTCGCGCAGCGCCGCGCAGGTTCCGACATACCCCTCGGTCGGCGTGCGCGTCAGCATCGCGACATAGCCGACGTAGTCGGGGTTCGCGGGCGACCGGTATGCGGGCGTGAACCAGCGTTGCATCACGGCGTCGGCGATAGATCCGATCCCGCCCTTCCGTACCGCGTCGATGCGGGCGTTCCACATCTCGGCCGTGCCGATCTTGTGGGCGGTGTCGCAAAGCACGAGCGAGGCAACCAGGTCGGGTCTCAGCGACGCCAGTCCCTGAGCGATCATGCCGCCGACCGACAGGCCGACGATCGTCGCTTTCGTGACGCCGAGATGGTCGAGCAGGGCGGCAAGGTCGGAGACGTGATCGGTCAACGCGTAGGGGGCAGGCGTCGCTTCGGAAAGTCCGTGGCCTCGCTTGTCGTAGAGGACAAAGCGGAAGGCGCCGCCGAGCCGCGCGACGACCTCGTGCCAGATGCGGAAATCGGTCCCAAGCGAGTTGGCGAAGACGAGGACAGGCGCGCCGGCCGGGCCTACGATCTCATGGTGCAGGACAACGCCGTTTACGCGTGCGAATGCCACGCCGGACCTCCCTTCCGGTGAACATACTACCGAGTATGTTGCATTGCACCGGGCGGGTCAACCGATCTCTCCTCAGCTGCCGACTATGGCGCCGCGAATGGTGGCGACGTTGTGCAGCATCATGTCGACATAGGTCGATGCCGGCCCGTCTTCATCCGACAACGCATCGGAAAACAGGGTGCCGCCGACCTTCACGCCCGTTTCCGCGGCGATCTGCTCGATCAGCCGCGGATTGCTGATGTTCTCCAGGAACACGGCCGCGGCCTTCTCTTCGCGGATCTGCCGGATGAGTTCGGCGACGTCCGCGGCCGACGCTTCGGCGTCGGTCGATATTCCTTCCGGTGCAAGGAACGTCAGCCCGTAGGCATGCTCGAAATAGCCGAACGCATCATGCGACGTGATGATCCGGCGACGCTCGGCCGGGATCGCGGCGATGGCCGATTTCACTTGCGCCTCGGCCTCGTCGAGCCGTGTCGCGTAGGCTGCGGCGTTCGCGCGGTAGGCGTCGCAGCCGGCGGCATCGGCGGCGCAGAAGGCGTCGGCCACGTTCGTCACGTAGATCCTGGCATTGGCGATCGACTGGAATGCGTGAGGATCGATGTCCCCATGGTCGTGTCCATGATCGTGCCCGCCTTCTTCATGCTCGTGGCCGGCCTCGATCGTCTCGACACCCTTGGTGAGTTCGACGACGGGTGCCCTGGTGCCGCTCGCCTCGACCAGACGCGCGAGGAAACCCTCGAAATGCAGGCCATTGACCAGCACCAGGTCGGCGTCGGCCAGCGCCCCCGCGTCGGCAGGCGTCGCCTCGTAGACATGCGCGTCGCCGTTCGGGCCGACCAGCGTCTTCAACTCGATGCGGTCGCCGCCGACCTGGCGCGCGAAGTCGCCGATGATCGAGAAACTCGCGACGACCTTGAGAGGCTCGGCGAAGGCGGCGCCGGGGAGCAGCATCGACGCGGCGAGCAGGGCAAGGCGGAGCGATTTCATGACGTATCCCTTTTCAGGCTGTGCGGTGACGGTGGCGGACGAGGCGGCTGGCGACCACTCCGCGCGTGCCGGCGATCGCCGACGCGAGATAGATCGCGCCCGCGGACAGGATGATGGCCGGGCCCGAGGGCGCTGACGCATGGTACGAGATCAGGAGCCCGGCAACGCACGACGCCATGCCGATGCCGGTCGCAGCCACGCACATCGTCCAGACGCGGTTGGTCCAGAACCGGGCGGCGGCGGCGGGCAGCATCATCAGCCCGACCGAAAGCAGCGTGCCCAGCGCCTGGAAGCCGCCGACGAGATTGACGACGACCAGTCCGAGAAAGATGAAATGCACCGGCGAGCCGAGCCGGCTGACCGAGCGCAGGAAAAGCGGGTCGAGGCATTCGGCGACCAGAGCGCGCCATATGATCGCGAGCGTCGCGACGGAAATGGCGGCGATGGCCGTGACGAGCACCAGCGCCTCGTTGTTCAGTGCCAGCACCGACCCGAACAGCACGTGCATCAGGTCGACGCTGCTGCCCCTGAGCGACACCATCAGCACGCCGACCGCGAGCGAGATCAGGTAGAAGGCCGCGAGCGATGCGTCCTCCTTCTGGACGGTGAAGCGCGAGACCGCGCCGGCACCGAGCGCGACGACGATGCCGGCGATCAGCCCGCCGACCGTCATCGGCAGGATTTCCAGCCCGTAGAGCAGGAACCCGGCGGCCGCGCCGGGCAGGATCGCATGCGCCATCGCGTCGCCGGCGAGGCTCATGCGGCGCAGCATCAGGAACACGCCGACCGGGCAGGCGCCTATGCACAGCACGATCGTGCCGAGCAGCGCGCGCTGCATGAAGGCGAACTCGACGAACGGGCCGACGACGAAGTCGATCATGATGCGGCCCGCCGGTCATGGATGTGTCCATGATCGTGATCGTGGTGATGATCCTGGTGGCCGTGGCTTTCGGCCGGTTCGCACCACGGCGCGTCGTCGTGCCAGGCTTCGTCGAAGCGCCGGGCGCGCTCGAGATTGGCGGCGGTCAGGACGTCGGCTGTCGGCCCCCAGGCAACAGGCTGGCGCGCCAGCACCAGCGTTTCGGGGAAGACGCGGCGCACCAGTTCATGGTCGTGCGCCACGACGATGACCGTGCGACCCTCGCCATGCCAGCCTCGGATGACGCCGACGAGGTCGCTGACCGTCTTGCCGTCGATCGCGTTGAACGGTTCGTCGAGCAGGATCAGGTCGGCGTCCTGCAGCATCACTCGGGCGAAAAGCGCACGTTGCAGCTGTCCGCCGGACAGCGTGTCGATCGACCGCTCGCCGAAACCGGCGAGGCCGACGGCGCCGAGCACGCCCGAGACCCGCGCGCGGTCGTCGGCGGTGATGCGCCCAAGCAGCCCGCGCTCGCGCCAGAGTCCGAGCGATACGAGGTCGACGACACGGGCCGGAAAGCTGCGGTCGATCTCCGACTGCTGCGGCAGGTAGGCCACGCGCCTGCCTGCGTCGACGCGCAGGCCGCCGGCCATGGGATGCAGCATGCCGACGATGCCCTTGAGCAGGGTCGATTTGCCAGATCCGTTCGGCCCGACCACCGCCAGAAGCGCGCCGGCGGCGACGGTTCCGGACAGGTGGTGGACCGCCGGGTGGCTTCCATAGCCGAGCGTCAGGTCGGTGAATGCGAGCACGGGCGGTCGTCGGCGGTTGATCGGACCGGGCCGTGTTATGTGATAATATTACACTGGTCAATCCGTCGATCACGGTCCAGCCTGTCCCGGCTGCGCCGCCGCTCTTGTCACGAGGGCGCGAAGACGGATAAGTCCGCCGCGCCGCGTCTTGGTGCGCGGCGGCGGGGCCGGCACTGGCCCGCACGCATCAGCACAGGAGAGGAACGCCATGACCATCCGCCGCATCGAGGCCGGCCCGCGCATGAGCCAGGCCGTCATTCACGGCAACACCGTCTATCTCGCCGGCCAGGTCGGCACGGCGGGCCAGAGCGTCGCGGATCAGACGAAGGAAATCCTCGCGACGATCGACGACCTGCTGGCCCAGGCCGGCTCGCACAAGTCCAAGATCCTGCAGACGATCATCTGGCTGGCCGACATGAAGGACTTCGCCGAGATGAACTCGGTGTGGGACAAGTGGGTCGACAGCCCGAACGCGCCGGCCCGTGCCACCGGTGAGGCCAAGCTCGCCGCGCCGGGCTACCTCGTCGAGATCATCGTCACCGCGGCGATCTGATCGCGGCTGCTAGCCCTGCGGGGCGAAGCGGGCGACCAGCCGGTGGCGGTCGCCCGGATAGGTGAGCCGCACATGCGTGACCGGCCCGCCGTCGCTCCAGGTGCGGCGCTCCACGGTCAGGCAGGCCGATCCGGCCGGCAGCGCGAGCAGGGACGCGGCAGGGCCGGCAGCGGTCGCCGCGCCGATCCGGTGTTCCGCGGCGCTCCACGGTATGCGCGCGAGCAGCCAGGGGCCGGGCGCCGAGCGCTCGAACGGCTCCTTTCCGGCGTCCGCGACCGTTGCGAGACTGATCAGCCGCTCCTCGAGGCAGAACGGCTGCGCGCCCGCGAAATGCCTGCAGGTGATGTCGACGAGGGGGGTGCCGGCGGCCACGTCGATCCGGTCGCGGTCGCCGCGCGTCGCCGGTCGCGCCTGCCGCGTCACCAACTCGTAGCGATAGGGCAGGCCGAGCGCGTCGACCTCGTCGCGGATGTCGTGGATCTCCAGCACCGCCGCCTGCGAGACCGGGCGGCTGACGAAGCTGCCGGACTTGCGCCGCCGCTCGATCAGCCCGGTCCGCGCCAGTTGCGACAGCGCCTTGTTCACGGTCATCCGCGAGCAGCCGTATTCCTGCGTCAGTTCGTGCTCGAAGGGGATGCGATGGCCGGGCGGCCATTCGCCGGAGACGATTTTCCCCCGTATGTCGGACAGGATCCGCTGGTGGATCGGCCGAACCGGGCTCGACTCGTTCATGCCGCCGCCAGCCTGGCCATCGCCGCCTTGAAGCGCTGGGCGACGATGTCGCGCGCCCGGTGGTGGCCGTCCTTGACGTGACGCCGGCCGCGCACCCAGACGCCGTCGACGGCGCGGGCGCCGGCAAATATCCAGGAATCGAGTATCGCGTCCGCCGTCTTGCCCGTCAGGGTAGGGTGGTCGGCCGACAGCGAGACGAGATCGGCAGGCGCGCCGGATGCGATGACTGGCGCCGCCACGCCGAGCGCCTGGGCGCCGCCGGCGCGCGCGGAATGGTAGAGCGCGCGACCGGTCGAGCCGCCCGGCGTGGCGACGACGTTGCGCTCGCGCCTTCCCAGCCGCTGCGCGTATTCGAGCTGGCGCAACTCGTCGGTCACGCCGATGAGCACGTTGGAATCGGAGCCCACGCCCAGCCGCCCGCCGGCTTCGAGGAACGTCCGCGCGGCGAAGGTTCCGTCGCCCAGATTGGCCTCGGTGATCGGGCAGAGGCCTGCCACTGCCCCTGAACGGCCGAGCGCCGTCGCCTCCGTCTCGCTCATGTGGGTGGCGTGGATCAGGCACCAGCGGCGATCCACGCCTGCATTCTCCAGCAGCCATTCGACCGGGCGGCGGCCGGACCAGGCAAGGCAGTCCTCCACCTCGCGGGTCTGCTCGGCGGCGTGGATATGGATCGGCCCGTCCGCCACGATCGTCCTGACCGCCGCCAGTTCGTCCGGCGTCACGGCCCTCAGGCTGTGCGGTGCGACGCCGACCACCGCGCCGGGCAGCCTGTCGGCGACGTGCCGCGCGCCCTCGACCAGCCGGCCATAGCGCTCCAGCGACGAGATGAAGCGCCGCTGGCCCTCGCTCGGCGCTGCTCCGCCGAAGGTCGAATGGGCGTAGAAGACGGGGAGCAGCGTCAGCCCGATGCCGGTCGTGTCTGCCGCCGATCCGATGCGCTCCGCCATCTCGGCGACGTTGGCGTAGGCCCCGCCGTCGCGATCGTGGTGCAGGTAGTGGAACTCGCCGACGCGGCAGAAGCCGGCCTCCAGCATCTCGACATAGAGCTGCGCTGCGACCGCCTCGACGTCGTCCGGCGTCATGGCCAGAGCGAAGCGATACATCGTTTCGCGCCAGGTCCAGAAGGTGTCGGCGCCGGGACCGCGCGTCTCGGCGAGGCCGGCCATGGCGCGCTGGAAAGCGTGGCTATGGAGGTTCGGCATGGCGGGAAGCAGGATGTCGGCGCGGTCGTCTCCATCCTGCGGCGATGCGTCGGCCTCGACCGACGCGATGGTGCCGCCGGCCGACGTGACGACGCGCACTCGGTCGCGCCAGCCGTCCGTCGTGAGCGCGGTATCGGCGAAGATTGCGGACGTAGCCATCGGTTCCTCCCGGCGAAAGGCCGCTTGCGTTCATTCATAATATGTATATACATAAAAGGCAACGGGAGGTCGTTCGATGGCAGCGGAAGGGTTCTCGGCGGACCGCGTCTGGCGCAATGCGCGCCTGGCGACGATGCGCGCCGACCCGCCCGGGATCGGTGTCGTCGAGCGCGGCGCGATTGCCGCCAAGGGCGGGCGCATCTGCTTTGCCGGCGCGGAGGACGACCTTCCCGCAGGCATGATCCATGCGGCGGAAGAGATCGACTGCGGCGGCCGCTGGATCACGCCGGGCCTGATCGACTGCCACACCCACCTCGTCCATGCCGGCAACCGTGCCAACGAGTTCGAGATGCGGCTCGCTGGTGCGACCTATGAGGAGGTCGCGCGGGCCGGCGGCGGCATCGTCTCGTCGGTCAGGGCGCTGCGCGCTGCGAGCGAGGACGAACTGGTGCGGCAGACGTTGCCGCGTCTCGATGCGCTGATCGCCGAAGGTGTGACGACGGTCGAGGTGAAGTCGGGCTACGGCCTCGACGTCGAGAACGAGATGAAGTCGCTGCGCGCCGCACGCAGATTGGGCACGGATCGACCTGTTTCCATCACCACGACCTGCCTCGCCGCCCATGCGCTGCCGCCCGAGGCGGCGGGCGACAAGGACGCCTACATTTCGAAAGTCGTCGGCGAGATCCTGCCGGCGATCGCAAAGGCCGGGCTCGCCGAAGCCGTGGACGGCTTCTGCGAGGGCATCGCCTTCTCGCCGGCGCAGATCGCCCGCGTCTTCGATGCGGCGAGAACGCTTGGCCTCCCGGTAAAGCTTCATGCGGATCAACTGTCCAATATCGGCAGCGCGGCGCTCGCCGCCCGTCATGGCGCGCTTTCTGCCGATCATGTCGAATACACGGACGAGGCAGGCGCGGCCGCGATGGCCGCGTCCGGCACGGTCGCCGTCCTGCTGCCAGGCGCATACTACTTCATCCGCGAGACGAAGAAGCCGCCGGTCGACCTTTTCCGGCGGCACGGCGTGAAGCTGGCCGTGGCGACCGACAACAACCCCGGCACCTCGCCGCTGACCTCGCTGCTGCTGACCATGAACATGGCGGCGACGCTGTTTCATATGACGGTGGACGAGTGTCTGGCCGGCGTCACGCGCGAGGCCGCGCGCGCGCTTGGCATTCTGTCGGACGCGGGAACACTGGAGGTCGGCAAGAGCGCCGACCTTGCCATCTGGGACGTCGAGCGCCCTGCCGAACTGGTTTACCGCATGGGCTTCAATCCGCTGCATGCGCGCGTGTGGAGGGGAATGTGACCGAACTGACGCTTCGTCCCGGCAATGCCACGCTCGCCGACTGGCGCTCGATCTGGTTGGGCGCGATCCCGCGCCTCGATCCCGCCTGCCGCGCCAGGGTCGAGGCGAGCGCCGCGGCCGTGAGCCGGATCCTGGCGAAGGGCGAGCCGGTCTATGGCATCAACACCGGCTTCGGCAAACTCGCCTCGGTGCGCATCCCGATGGCGGACCTCGAGACGCTCCAGCGCAACATCGTCCTGTCGCACGCAGCCGGTACCGGCGAACCGATGTCCGTGGCGGTGGCGCGGCTGATGATGGCGCTGAAGCTGGCGAGCCTGGCGCAGGGCGCGTCCGGCGTCCGGCCGCAGACGCTCGACCTGCTCGAAGCCATGCTGGCCAGGGGTGTTATCCCCGTTATCCCCAGCCAGGGGTCGGTCGGCGCTTCGGGCGACCTCGCGCCGCTGTCGCACATGACTGCCGCGATGATCGGCGTCGGCGAGTGTTTCGTCGGCAATGCACGGATTGCTGCGGCCGAGGCGTTGAGGCAAGCCGGCCTGAAGCCAGTTACATTGGGCGCGAAGGAAGGCCTCGCGCTGCTGAACGGCACCCAGTTTTCCACAGCTTATGCACTCGCCGCGCTGTTCGAGGCGGAGCGCCTCTACCGCTCGGCGCTGGTGACGGGCGCGCTGTCGACCGACGCCGCGAAAGGCTCGGACGCGCCGTTCGATCCGCGCATCCATCTGCTCCGGAAGCATCGTGGCCAGATCGAGACGGCCGAGGCGCTGCGCCAGCTGATGGCGGGCAGCGCCATTCGTGAATCGCACCGGGTCGGTGACGAGCGTGTGCAGGACCCGTACTGCCTGCGTTGCCAGCCGCAGGTCATGGGCGCGGCGCTCGACGTGTTGCGCAAGGCGGCCGACACGCTGGAAACAGAGGCGAATGGCGTCACCGACAATCCGCTGATCTTTGCGGAGGACGACACGGCGCTGTCGGGCGGCAACTTCCACGCCGAGCCCGTCGCCTTCGCGGCCGACATGATCGCGCTCGCCGTCTGCGAGATTGGTTCGCTGTCCGAGCGCCGCATTGCCATGCTGGTCGACCCGGCGCTGTCCGGCATGCCGGCGTTCCTCACGCCGAAGCCGGGCCTGAATTCCGGCTTCATGATCCCGCAGGTGACGGCGGCGGCGCTGGTCTCCGAGAACAAGCAGCGCGCCTATCCGGCAAGCGTCGATTCCATCCCGACATCCGCCAATCAGGAAGACCATGTGTCGATGGCCGCGCATGGCGCGCGCCGCCTGCTCGGCATGATCGAGAATGCTACCGCGGTTATCGGCATCGAACTTCTCGCCGCCGCGCAGGGCTGCGACTTCCACGCGCCGCTGGCCTCTAGCAGCCCGCTGGAAGCGGTCCGCAGGAGGCTCCGGGCAGAGGTTCCGCACCTCGACGAAGACCGCCATTTCCACCCCGACATGGAGAAGGCGAATGCGCTCGTTCGCTCCGGCGCGGTGATCGGCGTGGCCGGTGACGTCGCGCTGCCGGGGGTGACGCGATGAACATCGACGCTGCCCCTCACCCTTACCCTCTCCCCGTAAACGGGGAGAGGGGAGCGTCGGCGTTGCGGCCATCGCGCCTCTCCCCGTTCACGGGGAGAGGATGCCGGCAGGCAGGTGAGGGGCAGTGCACCGCTGACAGGAGGGCGGGTAAAGCGCCATGACCCCGACCTGGCTCACCGTCACGCGCGGCGAGGCGCCGCTTCTCGTCTCGCTGCCGCACACCGGCACGGGCCTCGCCGATGTCGAGGACCGTTTCGTGTCGCCATGGCTGGCACGCCGCGACACGGACTGGTGGATTGACCGGCTCTACGACTTCGCGGCTTCGCTGGGTGCGACCGTCATACACACGTCGATCTCGCGCAGCGTCATCGACGTCAACCGCGACCCGTCGGGCGTCTCGCTTTATCCCGGGCAGACGACGACCGGACTCTGCCCCACCGAAACCTTCGACGGCGATCCGCTCTATCGAGCCGGTCACGAGCCCGACGCGGCTGAGATCGAACGCCGTCGCGGCGCGTATTTCGAGCCGTATCACGCGGCGCTCGCGACAGAGCTGAAGCGCCTGCGCGGCAAACATGCGCGCGTGGTCCTCTACGACTGCCACTCGATCCGTTCCGTCCTGCCGCGCCTTTTCGACGGCACGCTGCCGGTCTTCAACCTCGGCACCAATGACGGCCGCTCGACCGATCCCGCATTGCAGGCACTCGTGACCGGCATGCTCGCCAAGACGGGCGAGAGCTACGTGGTCAACGGCCGCTTCAAGGGCGGCTGGATCACCCGCGGCCACGGCCGTCCGGCCGAGGGCGTCCATGCGCTGCAGATGGAACTCTCGAACCGCGGCTATCTGCGCGAGCCCGACGGCAAGGGCACGCCGGAGAACTGGCCGGTCGCTTTTGACCCCGCTTTCGCCGCGCCGATCCGGAAGACGCTGACTGAAATTCTTGAAGCCGCCCTGCGCTGGACGCGCGGCTGAGACAGGGAGAGAGAAGAATGGCCACCCACACCCGCATCGACAATGCCCGCGTCATCCGCGCGCCGCGCGGCACCGAGCTTTCGGCCAGGAGCTGGATGACCGAGGCGCCGCTGCGCATGCTGATGAACAACCTCGATCCCGACGTTGCCGAGAACCCGCAGGAACTGGTGGTCTACGGCGGCATTGGCCGCGCCGCCCGTACCTGGAACGACTTCGACCGCATCGTCGGCGCGCTTCGCGACCTTGACGAGGACCAGACGCTGCTCGTCCAGTCCGGCAAGCCGGTCGGCGTCTTCAGGACGCACAGGGACGCACCGCGCGTGCTGATCGCCAACTCCAACCTGGTGCCGCACTGGGCGACGTGGGAGCACTTCAACGAGCTCGACCGCAAGGGGCTCGCCATGTACGGCCAGATGACGGCCGGATCGTGGATCTACATCGGCACGCAGGGCATCGTGCAGGGCACCTACGAGACCTTCGCGGAAGCCGGCCGCCAGCACTATGGCGGTAGCCTGAAAGGCAAGTGGATCCTGACTGGCGGGTTGGGCGGCATGGGCGGCGCGCAGCCGCTAGCGGCGGTCTTCGCCGGCGCCTGCTGCCTTGCGGTCGAGTGCGACGAGACCCGCATCGATTTCCGCATCCGCACCCGCTACCTCGACGAGAAGGCGCTGACCCTCGACGAGGCGCTGGAGAAGATCGACCGCTGGACCAAGGCCGGCGAGGCGAAGTCGGTCGGCCTGCTCGGCAACGCTGCCGACATCTTCCCCGAACTCGTGAAGCGCATGAAGGCCGGCGGCCCGCGACCCGACATCGTCACCGACCAGACCTCCGCGCACGATCCCATCAACGGCTACCTGCCGCAGGGCTGGACCGTAGCCGAATGGCGCGAGAAGCGCGAACGCGACCCGAAGTCGGTCGAGAAGGCGGCGCGGGCTTCGATGAAGACGCACGTCGCGGCGATGGTCGATTTCTGGAACGCCGGCGTGCCGACGCTCGACTACGGCAACAACATCCGCCAGGTGGCGAAGGACGAGGGGCTTGAGAACGCCTTCGCCTTCCCGGGGTTCGTGCCGGCCTACATCCGCCCTCTGTTCTGCAAGGGCATCGGCCCGTTCCGCTGGGCCGCGCTCTCCGGCGACCCCGAGGACATTCGCAAGACCGACGCGAAGATGAAGGAGCTGTTCCCCGAGAACGAGCATCTGCATCGCTGGCTCGACATGGCGGCCGAGCGCATCGCCTTCCAGGGCCTGCCGGCCCGCATCTGCTGGATCGGTCTCGGCGACCGGCATAAGGCGGGGCTTGCCTTCAACGAGATGGTGGCAAAGGGCGAGCTGAAGGCGCCGGTCGTGATCGGCCGCGACCATCTGGACTCTGGCTCGGTCGCCTCGCCGAACCGCGAGACCGAGGCGATGAAGGATGGTTCGGACGCCGTGTCCGACTGGCCGCTGCTCAACGCGCTGCTCAACACCGCGTCGGGGGCCACCTGGGTCTCGCTGCACCACGGCGGCGGCGTCGGCATGGGCTTCTCGCAGCATTCGGGCGTCGTGATCTGCGCCGACGGCACGCCGGAAGCCGCCGCGCGGCTCGGCCGCGTCCTGTGGAACGACCCGGCGACCGGCGTCATGCGCCATGCCGACGCGGGCTACGACATCGCGGTTCGATGCGCAAAGGAGCACCAGCTCGACCTGCCGGGTATCCTGGGCTGACGGCGGGGGACGGTGGACAAGTCTCTCGCATTCACGCGAAACCGCGACCCGAAATTCCTTATTCCCCAGACGGTTGGGGGAAACCGCGAGCTAAGGAGGGCCGTAATCTGTTCACAGCCGCTTTCGTGGCTGCTGAACGCGGGGTTTCTGGGAAAAATCGACGCCGCGCCGGTGATTTTCAGGTCGCGCGCCGTCGATCGCCAGACCGGCCTGAATTCCCGACGGAGAGGGTAGGCGTCGTGCGCATCATTCGAGCGTCGGACCACACGGTCATGCCGTGGAAGAACGGTGGGGGTACGACGACCGAGATCGCCGCTCATCCGGCCGGCGCCGGCATCGATGAATTCCTCTGGCGCGTCAGTATGGCGCAGGTCGAGAGCGACGGTCCGTTCTCGATGTTCGACGGCATCGACCGCACGCTGTCGATCCTGGACGGCGATGGCATCCGCCTGACGGTGGATGGAGAGACGACGGAGCTGACGCTGGCGTCCGTTCCGTTTCCCTTTGCCGGCGACGCGTCTGCTTCGGCTACGCTGATTGGCGGTCCGGTCACCGACCTGAACGTGATGACGCGACGGGCCGCGCTGCGTCACCGCGTCTGGCGGCTGGTGTGGCCGGTCGACGTCAAACCCGGCGCGACCAGTCTCGTCTTCTGTCATCGCGGACGTTGCACGGTCACGGCCGCGAGCGTCGATGCGCAACTCGACCCCGGCGATACCGTCATCGTCGAGAACGAAGCGTTGCGTGTGACGCCTGAAACCGGCTCGGCGAGCTATCTGATCGAGATCATCCTCGCCGGCTGACGTGTCAGATGTGCAGCGCGTGCCCGAGGGCCCGCAGCGCGGCCTCCTGGAACGCCTCGCCCTGCGTCGGATGGCTGTGGATCGTGCCGGCGATGTCTTCCAGCCGCGCGCCCATCTCGATCGCCAGGCCGAACGCGGCGGAGAGTTCGGACACACCCTTGCCGACCGCCTGGATGCCGAGCACGAGATGATTGTCGGCGCGTGCGACCACGCGCGCGAACCCGTCCTCGGCTTCCATCGTCATGGCGCGTCCGTTCGCCGCGAACGGAAACTGCGAAACGATCGTTTCGCGGCCGGCGGCTTTGGCTTCGTCGGGCGAGAGGCCGACCGAGACAATCTCCGGATCGGTGAAGCAGACAGCCGGGATCGCCCGCTTGTCCCACGCGCGCTTCTTTCCCGCCACGATCTCCGCAACCATCTCGCCCTGCGCCATGGCCCGATGCGCCAGCATCGGCTCACCGGTGACGTCGCCGATGGCGTAGACGCCGCGCATCGAGGTGCGGCACTGATCGTCGATCCTGATGGCGCGGCCGTTGCGGTCGAGGTCGAGTTCCTCCAGGCCCCAGCCCTCCACATTCGGCCGCCGGCCGACGGTGACGAGGATGGCATCGGCCGTCAGCCGCGTCTTCTCGCCGTTCGCGGTCTCGACGGAGAGCTGGTCGGTCTTCGGGTCGAGGCCCTGCGCCCTGGCGCCCGTCAGCACGGTGACGCCGAGTTCGCCGAGCCGCTTGGCGACTGGCCGCGTCAACTCGGCGTCGTAGAGGGGCAGGATGCGGTCGGTCGCCTCGACCACCGTCACCTTCGCGCCGAGCTTCGCATAGGCGATGCCGAGCTCCAGTCCGATGTAGCCCGCCCCGACCACCGCGAGCTGCTCCGGCACGCGATCCATGGAGAGCGCCTCGGTCGACGAGATCACCGGTCCACCGAAAGGCAGCGAGGGCAATTCGACCGGCACCGAGCCGGTGGCGATGACGATCGTCTCGGCGCGGATGACCTGCGTGCCGGTTTCCGTCTCGACCTCCACGGTCTTGCCGTCCCGGAACTTCGCCTGTCCCTGGACGATCTTCACTTTCCACTTCTTGAGCAGCGTCGACACGCCGCCGGTCAGGCGCGAGACGATCCTGTCCTTCCAGGCGACCGTGCGCGTCATGTCGAAGGACGGCGCGGAGACGCCGATGCCGAGCGGGCTCTTGCCCGCTGCGAGGTCGGCGACCTTCTCGAATTCGTCGGCAGCGTGGATCAGTGCCTTGGAGGGGATGCAGCCGATGGTGAGACAAGTACCGCCCGGCTTGCGGGCCTCGACGATCACGGTGTCGACGCCGAGCTGACCGGCGCGGATGGCGCAGACATAGCCGCCCGGTCCCGCGCCGATGACAAGCAGCTTGCAGGTGATTTCTTTCATCGCCTCAAGTTCCCACGAAGATCGTCGCCGGCGTCTCCAGCAGCGACTTGATGCGCTGCACGAAGGTCGCCGCGTCCCAGCCGTCGATGACCCGGTGATCGAAGCCGGAGGAGAGGTTCATCATCTTGCGGGGTACGAAGGCCGCGCCGTCCCAGTGCGGACGAACCGCCATCTTGTTGACGCCGACGATCGCCACTTCCGGATGGTTGATCACCGGCGTCGTGACGATGCCGCCCAGCGCACCGAGCGACGTGATGGTGATGGTCGAACCGGTCAGCTCCTCGCGTGTCGCCGTGCCGTTGCGCGCGGCCTCGGCCAGCCTGTTGATCTCGACAGCGCATTCCCAGATGTCGCGCGCCTCGGCGTGGCGGACGACCGGCACCATGAGTCCGCCCGGCGTCTGCGTGGCGATGCCGACATGCACGCCGCCATGCTGGTGGATCACGCCCGCCTCGTCGTCGAAGGTGGAGTTCAGGCGCGGCTGCTCGCCGATCGCCTTGACCATCGCGCGCATCAGGAAGGGCAGCAGCGTGAGCTTCGGCCGGTCCGCCCGCTTGTCCCGGTTCAGCGCGGCGCGCAGGTCTTCGAGCGCGGTGACGTCGACTTCCTCGACATAGGTGATGTGAGGGATGCGCGCCTTGGCGAGCTGCATCTTCTCGGCGATGCGGCGGCGCAGGCCGACGACCTTGATTTCCTCGACAGCCTCGTTTCGGGCGAGCCGCGTACCACCGGCAGGCGAGGTCGCTCCGCCCTTGAGGAAACCTTCGAGATCCTCATGCGTGATGCGGCCGGCCGGCCCGCTGCCGGCGAGCTGACGCAGGTCCACGCCTGCCTCGCGGGCGCGAAGCCTGACAGCCGGCGAGGCGAGGGGGCGTTCGCCCTCGGGGCGGGGGGCGGTGGCTTTCGATGTGGCGATTGAGGAATCCGCTCTCCTCGTGTGGGAGGGAGATCTTGAAGGCTTGCCACCTTCGTCAGCCTGCACACCAGCCATCTTGGCAGGGCTAGGCGCTACGGTTGGCCCTTCGCGCCCCTCCCGAGGCGAGTGGTCAGGGGTAGGTTGAGCGATGGGCGCGGCATCTCCCGCAGCTGCATTCCCCTCGCCAGCCACCTTCAGCCTGACCAGCGCAGAACCGACCGCGACGGTGTCGCCGATCTCTGCGCCGAGCCACAGGATCTCGCCATCGACCGGCGAGGGGATTTCGACCGTCGCCTTGTCGGTCATGACGGCGGCAAGCATGGTGTCCTCGCGCACCAGGTCGCCGACCTTCACGTGCCATTCGACCAGTTCGGCCTCGGCGACGCCTTCGCCGACATCGGGAAGCTTGATGACGTGTTCGCCCATCGTCAGGCCTCCATCGTGTCGACAAGCGCGCGACCGACGCGCGCCGGGCCGGGGAAGTAGTCCCACTCCTGGGCATGCGGATAGGGCGTGTCCCAGCCGGCGACGCGGGCCACGGGCGCCTCGAGGTGGAAGAAGCAGTGCTCCTGCACCAGCGCGGAGAGTTCGGCACCGTATCCCGAGGTCATCGTCGCCTCGTGAACGACCACGCAGCGACCGGTCTTCTTCACCGAAGCGGTGATGGTTTCCAGGTCGTAGGGAACGAGCGTGCGCAGGTCGATGACCTCGGCGTCGATGCCGGTCTCCTCGGCGGCCGCCATGGCGACGTAGACCATCGTGCCGTAGGCGAGGACGGTGAGCGCGCTGCCCGGCCGGCGCACCACGGCCCTGCCGAGCGGCACGGTGTAGTGGCCGTCCGGCACCTCGCCCAGCTCATGCTTGGCCCAGGACGACACGGGACGATCATGATGACCGTCGAACGGGCCGTTGTAGAGCCGCTTCGGCTCCAGGAAGATCACCGGGTCGGGGTCCTCGATCGCCGCGATCAGCAGACCCTTGGCGTCGTATGGGTTCGAGGGCACCACGGTCTTGAGGCCCGAGACGTGCGTGAACAGCGCTTCGGGGCTCTGGCTGTGGGTCTGGCCGCCGAAGATGCCGCCGCCGGTCGGCATGCGGACCACCAGCGGGCAGGTGAACTGGCCATTGGAACGATAGCGCAACCGCGCCGCCTCCGAGACGATCTGGTCGTAGGCCGGGTAGACATAGTCGGCGAACTGGACCTCGACGCAGGGACGCAGGCCATAGGCGGCCATGCCGATCGCCGCGCCGACGATGCCGGCTTCGGAGATCGGCGCGTCGAAGCAGCGCGTCTTGCCGTATTTCTGCTGGAGGCCGGCCGTGCAGCGGAACACGCCGCCGAAGAAGCCGACATCCTCGCCGAACACGACCACGGTTTCGTCGCGTCCCATCGAGACGTCCATCGCGTCGCGGATGGCTTCGATCATCGAGCGGCGGGGCATCAGACTGGCCTCCTGTTTGAGGAGGGTCGCGCCGAATTGGAACACCCCTCATCCGTCTCGGCGCTGCGCGCCGATCCACCTTCTCCCACAAGGGGAGGAGGAGAGGCGCTGACCTTCTCCCCTTGTGGGATAAGGTGGCCGAGCGAAGCGAGGTCGGATGAGGGGTGTATGATAGCGTAGGTCATCCTACACTCCCGCCTGCTGGCGCTGGCGCCTGAGATGCGGCGGCATCTCGGCGTAGACGCCCTCGAACATGTCGCGGGTCGAAGGCTTGCCGCCGGCATGCAGCGTGCCGTGGCTCTCGGCCTCCTTCTGCGCGGCGATGACGGTGTCGAGGATTTCCGCTTCCGCCTGCGTGTGCCGCTCCTCGGACCAAAGGCCACGCACGATCAGGTGGTTCTTCAGCCTGACGACCGGGTCGCCGAGCGGCCACGCATTGGACTCTTCCTTCGGGCGATAGGCCGACGGATCGTCGGAGGTGGAATGCGCGCCGGCGCGGTAGGTGACGTATTCGACCACCGTCGGCCCGAGATTGCGGCGCGCCCGCTCGGCCGCCCATTTGGCCACGGCGTGGACCGCCGGATAGTCGTTGCCGTCGACGCGCAGCGCCGGGATGCCGAAGCCGAGGCCGCGCGCCGCGAAGGTGCCCGAGCCCCCGCGCGCAATGCCCTGGAAGGTCGAGATCGCCCACTGGTTGTTGACGATGTTGAGGATCACCGGCGCGCGGTAGGTCGAGGCGAAGACGAGCGCGGCGTGGAAGTCGCTCTCCGCCGTCGAACCGTCGCCGATCCACGCCGCGGCGATCTTCGTGTCGTTGCGGATCGCCGATGCCATCGCCCAGCCGACAGCCTGGATGTACTGGGTCGCGAGGTTGCCCGAAATCGAGAAGAAGCCGTGCTCCTTCGCGGAATACATGATCGGCAGCTGCCGGCCCTTCAGCGGGTCTCGCTCGTTGGAGTAGATCTGGTTCATCATCTCGACCAGCGGATAGGCCGAGGCGACGAGCAGCCCCGCCTGACGATAGGTCGGGAAGTTCATGTCGCCCGGCGAAAGCGCCCTGGCGAAGGCGGTCGAGACCGCCTCTTCGCCGAGATGCTGCATGTAGAAGGATGTCTTGCCCTGGCGCTGCGCCATCTGCATGCGCGCGTCGAAGGTGCGGAGCGTCATCATGTGGCGCAGCCCTTCGACCAGTTCCTCGTCGGTCAGGGAGCCGGCCCAGGGGCCGACCGCCTCGCCATCGCGATTGAGCACGCGGATGATCGAGAACGCCATGTCGCGAATGTCGCGCGGATCGACGTCGACGGGCGGCCGGTCGACGCTGCCGGCCTGGGGGATCTTCACATGGCTGAAGTCGGGCGTGCCGCCGGGCCGGACCTCTGGTTCCGGTACGTGCAGGCTGAGCTTGCCGTCTTGCGCCATCGACATCCTCCCGCGAGCGCGGCCGGGGCGCCCGCGCCGGAGCCAAGTCTAGCCAAGGGCGGTCCCGCGCGTCCAATCCAAACGGGCGTCCCGCAAAGAAAGCAACGGCCGGTCCGGAGAGCCAGGGGGCGCGCAACAAAAGGGAAGCGCGAGTCCGGTCGGACGCATTTACGTTGCGACCGACAGCAAGTCGCTTTCGTCAAGCGGCGGCGGAGGCGCCGGATACCCGGGCCCGCGCGGCGAGAGCACGGGTCGCGTCGACGCATTCCTGCGCCGCGTACCAGTAGCGCTTGTCGAGCTCGATGTTGAAGAGCACGCCCGCCGGGAACGTGCATTCGGCCAGGATGGCGTCCCACGGTATATCGCCCCAGCCGACCGGCAGGTGCAGGTCGCCGTGCCCGTAGGCGAGCTTCTCGCCGTTCGTATAGGTCCAGATGTCGTCCTGCCGGCCGAAGCTGTCATGGATGTGCAGGTGCCGGGCGAAGGGCGCCAGCGCCTTCATCTCCGACAGGAAGTCGTCGCGCCGTCCGTCATAGTCGAGCTTCAGGTAAGAATGGCTGAAGTCGATCGTGGCGAGCACGTTCGGATGCGCGATCGCAGAAAGCTCGCGCGCGAGGCGCGATGGCGCCGTCGCATAGCCGCGTTCGTCTGCGAACAGGGTCTCGACGCAGATGACGACGCCGCGCGACCGCGCCAGGTCGCCGCTCCTTGCCAGCCATTCGCGCTGCCGGCCATAGGCCGCCTCGATGGCCTCGGCCTGCCGGCCGTGTGTCAGGCCCGAATGGATGACGTAGTGCTCGGCGCCGATCTCGGCGGTGACGTCGAGCGAAGCCTCCAGGACGTCGAGGTGCCGCTGCAGGCGGAAGTCCTCGTCCATGAAGTTGATCGCCAGCGGCCCGTGCACCGAATAGGAGACGCCGCGGCTCGCGGTGGCGCGTTTCATGCGGTCGAGCTGGGCGCGGCGCACCCTGCCGGCGACGACCACATCCATGTCGAAGATCGGCAGTTCGATCGACTGGACGCCGAGCGCCTCGATCTCGTCGAGCTCACGCGGCAGGTCGGACAGATCGTGGCTGTGGTTGATGGCCGACAGGCCGGTTCCCTTGGCGCCGTTCGCCAGCATGCGCTTCCCCCAGCAGATATGGCGGCGATGATCCCGCCGCCGAAATCGGAATTCTAATCCTCGGGCGTCGGCGCGTCTTCGCGCATCAGGCCCTCGGCCTTCAGGTCCTGCCACAGCGCCGGCGGGATGGCCGCGTCGAGCACGGCGCGGTTGGAGCGCACCTCCTCGACGCGCTGGCCGCCGGGCACCACCGACACGACCGCCGGATGATGGAGCGGGAAGCGCAGCGCCGCCTCGATCAGCCTCACGCCGTGCCGCGCGCAGACCGCCTCGATCCGCGCGGTGCGCTCCAGGATGGCCTGCGGCGCCGGCTCGTAGTTGTAGAAGGCGCCGGGACGGGGGCCGGTCGCCAGCAGGCCGGAATTGTAGGGGCCGCCCAGCACGATGCCGATGCCGCGCCGCTCGCAGAGGGGCAGGAAGCTCTCCAGCGCCTCCTGCTCCAGAAGCGTGTAGCGGCCGGCCAGCAGGAAGATGTCGAAGTCGCCGCGCTCGGCGAGCCACTGGCACGGCGCCCACTCGTTGACGCCGGCGCCGAAGCCGGAGATCACGCCTTGGTCGCGGAGCGACAGGAGGGCGCGGTAGCCTGAGGCCATGAGTTCGGAGAGCTTGTCGTCCAGGGCTTCCTGCGAGCCCAGCGTGTAGATGTCCAGGTCGTGCGCGAACAGGATGTCGATGCGCTCGACGCCCAGCCGCTCCAGCGAATCCTCCATCGACCGCATGATGCCGTCATAGCTGTAGTCGAAGATCTCGCGACGCGACGGCGTCTCGAAGAACTTGCCGATGCCGGCGCGCTGGTCGGGCGGGCAGGCCCTGAGCAGCCGGCCGACCTTGGACGACAGCACGTAGTCGTCGCGGTCCTTCGTGCGCAGGAACCGGTTCAGCCGCGTTTCCGAGAGGCCGTAGCCGTATTGGGGCGCGGTGTCGAAGTAGCGGCAGCCGACGTCCCAGGCGGCCTCCAGCACGGCATGGGCGTCCGTATCGGAGATGGCGCGATAGAGGTTGCCGAGCGGCGCGGTGCCGAAGCCGAGTTCCGTAAACGTCAAGCCTCGCCCAACGGCCCGCTCGAAGCGTGTCGTCTTCATTCGCCCGATTCTCCCGATCGTTGGACAAAGCCTATCACGCGCCCGCGATCCGCTGATAGGATCGGCGACGGGGAAACTGGGGGCCAGGCATGCTGAAGAACATCGATCCGCTGTTGAACGCCGACGTGCTGTGGGCGCTGAGGGCCATGGGGCATGGCGACGACCTGATCGTCGCCGACGCCAACTTCCCGGCCGACGCGCTCGCCCGCCGCACCACGCTCGGCCGGCTGCTCAGGATCGACAACGTCCCCGCGCCGGCGGCGATAAGGGCGATCCTGTCGGTCTTCCCCCTCGACACCTTCGTCGACGACGCGGCCGGACACATGCAGGTCGTCGGCAGGCCGTCGGAGGTCCTGCCCGTGCATCGCGAGGTCCAGGCGATCGTCGACGCCGCCGAGGGCCGCTCGCGTCCGCTGACCGGCATCGAGCGCTTCGCCTTCTACGAGCGGGCGGCCAAGGCCTACTGCATCGTCCAGACCGGCGAAGGACGCGCCTATGGCGACTTCGCCTTCCGGAAAGGCGTCGTGATTTCCGATTGATTGTCAGTCGAGCGACAGGAAGGCCTCGATCTCGCCCGACGCCTGCTTCAGCCGCGGCAGCATCTGCTCGACCATCTGCGGCGGAGAGAAGCGCGCCGCCTGGGTCGAGACGTTGATGGCGGCGACGACGCGGCCCTGGCGGTCGCGCACCGGCACGGCGATCGAGCGCAGGCCGATCTCCAGTTCCTCGTCGACAAGCACGTAGCCCTCGCTTGCCGCGGCGGCAATTCGTTCGGCGAGGACGGCGCGGTCGACGATCGTCTTTCCGGTGCGCCGGGAAATCGTGGCGCGGCGAAGGAAATCGTCCAGTCTCGCTGGCGGCAGGCCTGACAGCAGCACCCGGCCCATCGAGGTGCAGTAGGCCGGCAGCCGCGTGCCGACATGCAGCGCGGCCATGATGATCGTTTCGCCCGGCACGCGGGCGACGTAGACCACGTCCTCGTCGGCCAGCACGGCGGCCGAGCAGGACTCGTTGAGTGCGCCCGCGACCCTGCGCATCGGCCCGAGCGCCTGCGTCCACAGCGAAGACCGGTCGAGCCAGGCGCGGGCGACCGAAATGAGCCGGGGCGACAGGGCGAAGCGACGGCCGTCCTGCGCCACGTAGCCGGTCGCCACCAGCGTCAGCAGGAAACGGCGTGCGCCGGCCCGCGTCATGCCGAGCCGCTCGGCGGTTTCCGAAAGCGTCAGTCCCAGCGGCTCCGTTGCCAGCAACTCGAGCACATCCAGGCCCTTGGCCAGAGAACCGACGTGGTCGCGATCGTGTTCGGTTGACAGGTTTCCGGTCGCCATCTATCAACGTATTGCATACGAAACAGATGTTCGCAATGCGAACTTTGGGCGACGAATGGCGGCGGACAAGATCTACTCCGGCATCGACCAGGCTCTCGCGGTCATCGATGACGGCATGCATGTCATGGTGGGCGGTTTCGGAGGCGCCGGCGCGCCGATCGAGCTGATCCACGCGCTTGTCGACCGCTACAGGCGCACGGGAACGCCCGGCCGGCTGACCGTCATCAACAACAATGCCGGCAACGGCACGATCGGCATTGCCGCGATGATCGACGTGGGCATGGTCGCGAAGATGATCTGCTCGTTTCCGAGATCCTCCGACCCCCGCGCCTTCACCGAACGCTATCTCGCCGGCCAGATCGGCCTCGAACTCGTCCCGCAAGGCACGCTGGCCGAGCGCATCCGCGCGGCCGGCGCGGGCATTCCGGCATTCTACACGCCGACCAGCTTCGGGACCGAACTGGCGGAGGGCAAACCCGTCGCCGAGTTCGACGGGCGGAAGTATGTGCAGGAGCGCTGGCTGAAGGCCGACGTGGCGATCATCAAGGCCGAGCTTGCCGACACGAAGGGCAACCTGACCTACCGTAAGGCGGCGCGGAACTTCGCGCCGTTGATGGCGATGGCGGCGAAGCTGACCATCGTGCAGGCGCGTCGCATCGTGGCGCCCGGCGAGATCGATCCCGAACACGTGGTCACGCCCGGCATCTTCGTGGACCGCGTCGTCGAGGTGCCGAACCCGCAACAGGAAGAAGCGCTGCTGCGCGCGGGAGCGAAGTGATGGCGGCGAAGCTCTCAAACGCCCAGATCGCCTGGCGGGCCGCGCAGGACCTGCCCGACGGCGCTTATGTGAACCTCGGCATCGGCTTTCCGGAGATGGTCGCCAAGTTCAAGCCCAAGGGCAGGGAAGTGGTCTACCACACCGAGAACGGCATCCTCGACTTCGGCGAGTCGCCAGCCGTCGGCCAGGAGGACTGGGACCTCATCAACGCCGGCAAGAAGGCCGTGACGCTCAACCCCGGCGCCGCCTTCTTCCACCATGCCGACAGCTTCGCCATGGTGCGCGGCGGCCACCTCGACGTCGCCGTGCTTGGCGCCTACGAGGTCGCCGAGACGGGAGATCTCGCCAACTGGAGCACCGGCCCCGGTTCGGTTCCCGCCGTCGGCGGCGCGATGGACCTCGTGCACGGCGCGAGACAGGTCTGGGTGATCACAGACCACACGACCAAGGACGGCAAGCCGAAGCTGCTCAGGCGCTGCCGCCTGCCGCTGACCGGCGTCGGCTGCGTGACGACGGTGTTCACGAGCCTGGCGGTCGTCGACATCAGGGATGGCCGCTTCGTGCTGCGCGAAAAGCTCGCCGGCATGAGCATCGACGAACTGCAGGCCGTCACCGAAGCAACTCTCACCGTCGGCGACAAGGTCGGCGACCTCGTCGTCCCGGAGATCTGATCGACATGGCCGAAGCATTCATCTGCGACTACATCCGCACGCCCATCGGCCGCTTCGGCGGGTCGCTGTCGTCCGTGAGGGCCGACGATCTCGGTGCCGTTCCGCTGAAGGCGCTGATGCAGCGCAACGCCTCGGTCGACTGGGCGGCGGTCGACGACGTGATCTATGGCTGCGCCAACCAGGCCGGCGAGGACAACCGCAACGTGGCGCGCATGGCGCTCCTGCTCGCAGGTCTCCCGAAGGAGGTTCCGGGTGCGACCGTGAACCGGCTGTGCGGCTCGGGCATGAACACGCTGATCGATGCGGCGCGGGCGATCAGGTCCGGCGACGCGGAACTGATGATCGCCGGCGGCGTGGAGTCCATGAGCCGCGCGCCTTTCGTCATGCCGAAGGCGACGGAGGCGTTTTCGCGCAACGCCGAGATCTACGACACCACCATCGGCTGGCGGTTCGTCAACCCGCTCATGAAGAAGCAGTACGGCGTGGATTCCATGCCGGAGACCGGCGAGAACGTCGCCGAGCAGTTCAAGGTCAGCCGCGCCGACCAGGATGCATTCGCGGTGCGCAGCCAGGACAAGGCGGTCGCCGCTCAGGCCAGCGGCAGGCTCGGGCGCGAGATCACCCCGGTCTCGATCCCGCAGCGCAAGGGCGACCCGGTCGTCGTCGACAGGGACGAGCATCCGCGCGCCGGCACGACGCTGGAAGCGCTGGCCAAGCTCGGTACCCCCTTCAAGAAGGAAGGCGGCACGGTGACGGCGGGCAATGCGTCCGGCGTCAACGACGGCGCGGCCGCGATCATCGTCGCGTCGGAGGCTGCGGCCAAGAAGTACGGCCTGACGCCGATCGCCCGCGTGCTTGGAGGGGCCAGCGCCGGCGTCGAGCCGCGCATCATGGGCATCGGCCCGGCGCCTGCGACTCTGAAGCTCTGTGCGCGCCTCGGGCTGAATCCCTCCGACTTCGGCGTGGTCGAACTGAACGAAGCCTTTGCCTCCCAAGGCATCGCCGTGCTCCGCGAACTCGGAATTCCCGAGGACGCGGAGCACGTGAACCCGAACGGCGGGGCGATCGCGCTGGGCCATCCGCTCGGCATGTCCGGCGCACGCATCGCCGGCACGGCGGCACTTGAACTGGCCGAACGCAAAGTGAAGCTCGCGCTGGCGACCATGTGCATCGGCGTCGGGCAGGGGATCGCCGTGGCGCTGGAGCGCGTCTGACCGGAACGGCCGGCTTGCATCGGGGGGCGTTTCGAGCTTCTTGCCCGGGATCGAGGTGACGTACCGGGAGAGACGGCTTGTCCAACCATCTGTTCGAGGCGCTGACGGCGCGCATCGGCACGCCGGCCGCGCCGTTCATGGAACTGGACGACGGCTCGACCGTCACCTACGCGGACATGCGGGCACGTTCGGCAAGGCTCGCCGGTACGCTGGTTTCGTGTGGCGTGAGACCGGGCGACCGGGTCGCGGTGCAGGTGGCAAAGAGCGCCGACATGATCCTGCTCTACCTCGCCTGCGTGCGGGCAGGCGCGGTGTTCCTGCCGCTCAACACCGCCTACACGCTGGCCGAACTCGAGTACTTCTTCGGTGACGCCGAGCCGTCGCTGATCGTCTGCGATCCCAAGTCGGCCGACGGTGTCGGGCCGCTGGCGGCGAAAATCGGCGCCCGTCTGGAGACGCTCGGCGGGAAGGGCGAGGGCACGCTGACGGCCTGGGCGGCAGGCGAGCCTGCCGATTTCGCGGACGTTCCGCGCGGTCCCGACGACCTTGCTGCGATCCTCTACACCTCCGGCACGACCGGGCGCTCCAAGGGCGCCATGCTGTCGCATCGCAACCTGTCGTCCAACGCGCAGTCGCTGGTCGAGGAATGGCGTTTCACCGAAGCCGACGTGCTGATCCACGCGCTGCCGGTGTTTCATACGCACGGCCTGTTCGTCGCGACCAATGTGATCCTCACCGCCGGCGCGTCGATGATCTTCCAGGCCAGGTTCGACGCGGATCAGGTCATGGCGGCGATGCCGCGCGCGACGACCATGATGGGCGTGCCGACATTCTACGTCCGCCTGCTCGATCATCCGGGTCTGACGCCGAAAGCGACGGCGCACATGCGGCTCTTCGTGTCGGGCTCCGCACCCTTGCTTGCAGACACGCATGCGGCGTGGAAGGCGCGGACCGGGCACGCCATCCTCGAGCGCTACGGCATGACCGAGACCAACATGAATACGTCGAACCCCTACGACGGCGAGCGGCGACCGGGCACCGTGGGCTTCCCGCTGCCGGGCGTGTCGGTCCGCATCGCCGATCCCGCCGACGGCCGTCCGATGCCGGACGGCGAGATCGGCATGATCGAGGTCACCGGCCCCAACGTGTTTTCGGGCTACTGGCGGATGCCGGAGAAGACAAAGGCCGAGTTCCGGGCGGACGGCTACTTCATCACCGGTGATCTCGGCCGCATCGATGCCGACGGCTATGTCCACATCGTCGGACGCGGCAAGGACCTGATCATCTCGGGCGGCTACAACGTCTATCCGAAGGAAGTGGAGACGGAGATCGACGCGCTGCCGGGCGTGGTCGAGAGCGCGGTCTTCGGCCTGCCCCACAAGGACTTCGGCGAGGGCGTCACGGCGGCGGTGGTGCTGGAAAAGGGCGCGTCGCTCGACGAAGCGGCAGTGCTCGCCGCCGTTTCGAGCCGGCTTGCCCGGTTCAAGCTGCCGAAGAAGGTGATCTTCCTCGACGACCTGCCGCGCAACACGATGGGCAAGGTGCAGAAGAACCTGCTCAGGCAGACATACGACAACCTCTACCGCACATAGCTGCCGGGCGGGAATGTCGCAGCGGGGCGGTGTTCCGCGACGAGGGCGTCGGTGCTAGTGCTGCCTGAGGAGACGGGCGTGGACACACGACGCGACAGGACGAGATGGTCGGCGATCGCCTTTCTGGCGGCGCTGGTCTTCGTCGTGCAGACGTCGCTGTCGCTGTGGGCCGGCGCAGTGGCGGCCGCCACGCCGATGCTCGACGCCTTCGGCAATCCGCTCTGCATCACCAGCACGGATGCGGATGGCACGGCGCCCGCCGGCGGCCACGGCGCGCCGACGAACTGCTGCACGCTCGGCTGCTCGACGGCAGGCCTGGCGCTTGCCGAACCGGATCTGGAAGCCGTTCCGGCCTTCGAGCCGGAAGTGTCCCCTGTCGAGCCGCGCGTCGCCTTCGTTCCATCGACCGTTCGCAGCCTCGACCACGATCCCGCGAGCCCGCGCGCACCACCGGCCGGCTGACCCGGCCGGATCGCCGCTGCGGCGAACGCTGCGCGCCGATCCGGAGCGTGCCGTGGATAAGCCGCGGTCGATTTCTCCTGTCCACATCCGGGTCGCGCCGCGCGCGACCGCTCCGAACATCCGCCGGGTGACCGGCGTCCAAACTCATGGGGAAACATCATGTTCAAGAAGATCATGCTCGCCGTGGCGGCAATGGCCGTATCCGGCCCGGCCTCTGCGCACGTCACGCTGGAGAAGGGCGAGGCGCCCGTCGGCTCGACCTACAAGGCGGTGCTTCGCGTCCCGCATGGCTGCGAAGGCGCGCCGACCAATGTCGTGCGCGTACAGGTGCCCGAAGGCTTCATCGCCGTGAAGCCGATGCCGAAAGCCGGTTGGACGCTGGAAAAGGTCAGGGGCGCCTATGCCAAGGCCTACGACTATCATGGCACGCCGCTCGCCGAGGGCGTCAGGGAGGTCGTCTGGAGCGGCGGCAGCCTGGCCGACGACGAGTATGACGAGTTCGTCTTCCGCGGCATGCTGGTGGGCGAACTGACGGTCGGCGACACGTTCTACTTCCCGACGGTGCAGGAATGTCCGGAAGGCAAGGTGGAGCGCTGGATCGAGGTGCCCGCCGCCGGACAGTCGTCGGACGACCTCGAGATGCCGGCTCCCGGCGTCAAGCTGATCGAGAAGACCGGCGGACACTGATATTTCCGGCCGGCGGTGCGGTTGCCGCGCCGCCGGCCTTGTCGAAGCGGGATCGGATGGGCGCGAAGGGCGCTGTAGGTTTCAATGACAATGATGCGCGTTGTTGCTGCGGCTCTGGCCCTCGTCCTTTGCCAGATATCGCTGGCCTTCGGCCACGCGTCGCTCAACACGTCCTCGCCGCTGGACGGCTCGGTGCTGGCCGAAGCGCCTGCCGGCTTTTCGCTGACGTTCAGCGAGCCGGTTTCGCCGCTGGCGCTGAAGCTCGTCCGGCCGGACGGCTCGTCGCTCGGACTCGAGACGTCCCAACTGAAGGACCTGACCGTCGAGATCGCCGCGCCCGGCGACCTCGGACGCGGCACGCATGTGCTGAGCTGGCGCGTCGTCTCCGCCGACGGGCATCCGATCGGCGGCTCCGTCGTCTTCTCGATCGGAGAGGCGAGCGCACAGCCGCCGACCATCGAGGAGCCGATCGACTGGCCTGTGCGAAGCGGCCTGTGGCTCTCGAAGATCGCGCTCTACGCCGGCCTGTTCCTCGGCGTCGGGGGCGTCTTCTTCCTCGCCACGCTTGGCAGTTCAGTGATGGCGGGTCGCCGGGCGACGTCCGCCCTCGTCCTGGTCGGCGCGGCGGGCGCGGTCGTGTCGGCCGGCTTCCAGGGGCTGGATGCGCTGGGCGCGCCGGTCGCACGCATCGCCGACAGCGTCGTCTGGTCGACCGGCCTCGGCACGACCTACGGCCGGACGGTGATCATGGCGCTCGGCGCGCTTGCCGTTGCCGGACTGGCTCGGCTCGCCGGCGGCATGCTCGCCGCCGTCGTGGCGACACTCGCGCTGCTGGCGGCCGCGCTGGCCCCGGCGCTCAGCGGTCATGCGAGCGCCGCCGACCCGCAAGGGCTGATGCGGCCGGCGGTATTCCTGCATGTGCTTGCCATCGCCGCATGGACGGGCGCGCTGGTGCCGCTGGGCCTTTCGCTGGCGCGGCGCGAGGCCGGCGCCCCGCAGGCGCTGATGCGCTTCTCGCGCGCCATACCGGCCATCGTCGCGGTGCTGGTCGTGGCCGGTCTGGTGCTGACGGTCGTGCAGGTCGAGACGCCGCGTGCACTGGTCGAAACCGCCTATGGCAGGCTGCTGGCGGTCAAGCTCGGCCTGCTCGCCGGCCTCTTTGTGCTGGCGGCGGTTAACCGCTGGTTGCTCACGACGCGTGTCGCCGCCGGAGATCCGGGCGCAATGCGACGCATGGTGCGCGCGGTGGCCCTGGAAACGCTTGTCGTCGTCGCGATCCTTGCCGTCGCCGCGGGCTGGCGCTTCACGCCGCCGCCGCGCGTGCTGGCCGCCGAGGCCGCGCTGCCGGCGACGGTCGAACTGCGGTCGGACAAGGCGGCGGTCGTCTTGTGGATCGGCCCGGCAAGGGCCGGACCGGTCGACATCGTCGCCAACGTGCTGAGCGTCGACTACGGCATGCTCGAAGCCAAGGAAGTCTCGGTCACCCTCTCGAAGCCGGACGCCGGCATCGAGCCGTTCAGGCGCAGGCTGGTGCGCGGGGAGGGCATGGCCGACTGGCACGGGGCGGCGGTGACGATACCGCTGGCCGGCGTCTGGAAGGTGCGTGTCGACGTGTTGATCAGCGACTACGAGATCACGAGGCTGGACGGCGAGGTGCGCATCCGGCCCTGAGCACGCCGCGCGCTCGCGTCAGTGGCGGCCGACGTCGCGCGGCGCCTGCCCGAACTTGCGCCGGAACAGCGTGCTGAAATGGGCCGAGCTGTTGAAGCCGTGGTCGAACGCGATCGAGGTGATCGACCGGCCGTCGCCCCGGGCGATGGCGTCGTAGCAGAGCTGCAGGCGGCGATGCCATATCCACTCCGACACCGACATCTCGCATTGTTCGAACAGCAGGTGCAGATATCGCAGGGACATGCCGTTGGCGGTCGCCACGTACTCGAGCGTCAGGTTGGGGTCCCTGAGATGAGCCTCCAGCCATTGTTGCACCGAGCGAAGTCTCGCGCGTTGTATGGAGCTCTCCGCCGCCGGCATATCGCCTTCGGCCGACAGCAGAGTGAGTGCCAGCATGTCCATGAGCTGGTTGCCGAGGCCGGCGCGGGCGACCTCGTCGAGTTTCGAGCCCTCGGTCGCCAGGCTGGCGCAATAGTCAGTGGCGATCCGGCCAAGCCCCTGCGCGGTGTTGATCGCACTCGAAACGGGGATCCGCTCGCGTGGAAATCTCTGGGCAAACTCGGTCCTTGGGATCTCGAGGTAGAAGGCTCGTACCTCTCCCTTTACCTGCAACTCGTAACGCTCGGTCGCGGAAAAGATCGCTGCCCTAGCCGTATTGGACTGATGGGTCATCCCGTCCTGCACGACGTTGATTCCGCCGCGCTGGATCAACTGCAGATAGTAGCAGTCCTTGTCCTCCCGCGCGATGTGTGTGCCAGTTCGCCTGACAGTCTGCTCCGAGAGCAGAATATCAGTGAGCCCGACCGATCCGAAGTTCGTGCCTTTGATCGACCCCCGATACGTTTCCGGCCGCGTCGCCTTGACGTCGACAAGGAGGTAGACGTCACAGATTGCGTCGCGCCAAGCGCCATAGCGCTTGGCCTGCGGCAACGGATCGGTATCGAACACCAGGTCCATGAGTTCCTCCACTCGAGACCAAGCATGCCGAAGACGGCGTCCGTTCCCCCACGGGCGACCGATGGCAGTCGAAGCCTATGCCTGGCCGCAATTGGCGTCCAGCCACCTGCGGCGCGATTGCGCGCTCAGGCAAGTCTGCTGCATTCCCAAGGAAGAAGAGGGCCATCGGCGCGTCTAGCCTCCCCCTGCGATCGACGGTTCAGGCCGTGCGGTCGTGCGGGCTGGGAGGGCCGGCATGGGAGTTCTCGGGCGTCTGAGCCAGGAGCAGATCGTCTTCGGTCTGGCGCTCCTGCTGTGCCTCGGCTTCGCCGTCGCGCTGCCCGGCTTCCTCACCACCAACAACCTGCTCAACCTCGTCCGCAGCGTCTCGATCCTCGGCATCCTCGGCGTGGCGATGGGGCTCGTCGTCATCGGCCGTGGCATCGACCTGTCGCTCGTGGCGCTGATGGCGGCGTCGGTCGCCTGGACCCTGCACCTGGTCGCCACGGGCATGCCGCTGCCGCTGGCGCTGGCGACGGGGCTGGGCTTCAGCCTGCTGATCGGCGCGCTGAACGGCTGGCTCGTCGCCTATGTCGAGATCCCGGCCATCTTCGCGACGCTGGCCATGGGCACGCTGGTCTACGGCTTCGGCCGCTATTTCCTGTTCGACCTCGACGTCATCTACATGCCGGAGGCGGCCAAGGGGCTGCTGTGGCTCGGGCAGGGCAACCTGTTCGGCGTGCCGGTGCCGATCTTCCTCTTCGCCGGCGTCTGCCTCGGCGGCTACCTCTTCCTGCGCTACGCGAGGGCGGGCCGCTACCTGCGCGCCGTCGGCGACAACATTCTTGCCGCGCGCATCACCGGCGTGCCGGCGCGGCCGGTCATCGTGCTGCAATACGTGATCGCCTCGCTCATCGGCTACATGGCGGGCATCGTCACCGCCGCGTCGGTGGCGAGCATGAACACCCGCGTCGCCATCTCGACCTATGTCTACGACGTCATCCTGGTCGTGGTGCTCGGCGGCATCGGCCTTTCTGGCGGCAAGGGCGGCATCCGCAACGTCATTGTCGGCACGCTGCTGATCGGCGTCCTGCTCAACGGCATGACGATCATGGACATCCAGTACACCGTCCAGAACGTCATCAAGGGCGTCATCCTTCTCACCGCGATCGTGATCGACACGATCCTCAACCCCCGCGACGAGCAGACCGCTCAGCAAGGGGACATTTAGGCCTGTTCTCAATGGGAGGAGAAACATGCGACTGATACGGACAGCTTTGCTTGCCGCCACCGCCGTCTTCGGCGTCGGCGCCGCTCTCGCACAGGACGGCATCGACGATCCGACCCGAGCGCCCTACTACGAGTCCTTCGCTGGCAAGAAGGTCGCCTACGTGCCGGTGGCGATGGGCTTCGACCTGACCGAAGGCTGGGCGGCCGGCCTCAAGGAAGCGCTCGAGCCGCTCGGCATGACCATCGACGTGCGCGATCCGAACTGGAGCACCGACGCCGGCGCCCAGGCAATCACCTCGCTGATCTCCGAGAAGCCGGACGTGATCGTCGTGCACAATCCGGACGTCCAGTCCTACGCCCGCCTTCTGAAGAAGGCCGAGGAGGCCGGCATCTACGTCGTCCAGGTCAACATGCGGTCCAGCTACTCCACCGACGTCTTCGTCGGCGCCGACTATGTCGGCATGGGCGAACAGATCGGCCAGCGCATGGTCGACAAGTGCGCGCCGGCCAATGGCGGCAGCGGCAAGGTGGCGATCACCCAGGGCGTGCTGACGGCCGCGGCCAGCATCTACCAGATGCAGGGCATCACCAACATCCTGTCGAAGCATCCGGAAATCCAGCTGGTGTCCAACCAGGCGGCCGACTGGGATTCGACCAAGGCGAAGAACATCGCAGCGACGGTCATCCAGCAGCATCCCGACCTCTGCATGATCACCGGCTTCTGGGACGTGATGGACGTCGGCACGGCGGCGGCGATCAAGGAGTCCGGCAAGAATGTCTACTTGCTGACGCAGGGCGGCGGAAACCGGATGGTCTGCGACGGCCTCGCCAACGGCACCTACTCGGAATCGGTCGTCTATTTCGTGCCGGGCCAGGCGCGCGACATGGCGAACATGATCAAGTTCCTGCTGCAGCACAAGCAGCCGGCTGGCACCACCAAGACCACGCTTTTCACGAAGCTCGAGTTCCTCACGAAGGACAACATGACGGCGGCTTCGTGCTGGGACATGCCGGCGAAGAACTGACGATCCGCAGTCGCGCGGGCGGCCTGTGCCGCCCGCGCAGCCTCTCCTGACCGGGCAGACATCATGGCCGTTTCCGACACGTTGGTGCGCTGGCGCTATCGCCTCGTGCCGGACCATATCCTGGGCGAAATCCTGACCAAGCGCTGGGTCGACAATGCGATCCCGCTGCTGATCCTGTTCGCCGTCATGGCCGTATTCGGCTCGCTCATCCCCGAGTTCTTCGGCGCCGCGAATGTCGGCAACCTGATGCGGCAGTGGGGCGAATTCAGCCTCATCGTCATCGCCCTGATGATCGTCATGGTCGCCGGCGGCATCGACCTGTCGGTCGGCTCGACCTTCGCACTCGGCAACATCGTGGCGCTGACGCTGCTCAGCGTCGCCGAATGGCCGCTCGCAGCCGTGATCGCCACGACGCTCGCCTGCGGCGCGGCGGTCGGACTGATCAACGGCCTGCTCGTCGGGTACATGCGCCTGCGCGCTTTCCTGACGACGCTGGTGACGCTGATCATCGTGCGCGCCATCGTCGACATGCTGCTGCTCAAGTATTCCGTGGCGATCGCCGCTTCCTTCGTCGACTCCGACCTCTGGTACTGGTTCGGCGAAGGTTACGTGCTCGGCGTGCCCTTCAGCGTCGTCGTGGCGGCCTTCGTCGCGCTGGTCGCCCATGTGGTGCTGAGCCGCACCAGGGCCGGTTGGCACGTGCTGGCCGTCGGCGGTTCGCGTCGCTCGGCGCACAATGTCGGAATCCCGGTTCGACGTGTGATCTGCCTGACCTATGTCGTCTCGGGCATGCTGGCGGCGCTCGCCGGCGCGCTCTTCGCCGCGCGGCTCGGCGGCGCGGGCGCGGATACCGGCATCGGGCTTGAGATCGCGGCCCTGACCGCCGCCGTTCTCGGCGGCAACAGCCTCGGCGGCGGGCGCGGGTCGGCGGCCAAGGCCATCATCGGCTCGATCATCGTGATGATCATGGTCAACGGCCTTGTCCGGCTGGGAGTCGTGCGCGGTGGCTCCTCGCTGCTGCTCGGCCTCGTGCTGCTTGCCGCCGTCGCGATCGACGTGCGCTGGCTGAAGAATCGTCACAAGTTCCTGTCGAAGGTCTACGTCTCGCCCACCTTTGCCGAACTGCCGCCGGCGCCGGCCACCGAGGGCGTGTCGCCCTATGCCCTGAACGACCGGCTGCGCCCGGTCGAGGCGATCGGACTCGACCGCATCGACGGGCCGGAAGACGTCATCCTCGACGAGGACGACAACATCTATGTCGGCAACCGCACCGGCGACATCGTCCGCTTCCTGGCGCCCGACTACGAGAAGCAGGAGGTTTTCGTCCATGTCGGCGGCAGGCCCCTCGGCATGGCCTTCGCCCGGGATGGCGCGCTTCTCGTCTGCATCGGCGGCATGGGACTCTATCGCGTCACGCGCGACCGCAAGATCGAGAAGCTGACCGACGAGACCAACCGTTCGTGGTTCTCGATCATCGACGACTCACGGCTGCGTCTCGCCGACGATCTCGATATCGCGCCGGACGGCCGCGTCTTCTTCTCGGAGGCGACCGTCCGCTACGAGATGCACGAATGGCCGGTCGACTGCCTGGAGTCGCGCGGCAACGGGCGCATCATCTGCTTCGACCCCAACACCGGCACCACGCGGACGGTGCTGAAGAACCTCGTCTTCCCGAACGGCATCTGCATGACGCATGACGGGCAGTCGTTCCTTTTCGCCGAGACCTGGGCCTGCCGCGTCAGCCGCTACTGGTTCGACGGGCCGAAGAAGGGCACGGTCGAAACGGTGATCGCCGACCTGCCGGGTTATCCGGACAACATCAACCGCGCCTCCGACGGCACGTTCTGGCTTGCGCTGGTCGGCATGCGCACCCCGTCGTTCGACCTCGCGCTGAAGATGCCGGGCTTCAGGCGGCGCATGGCACGGCGCATCGCGCCCGACGAGTGGATCTACCCGAACATCAACACCGGCTGCGTCGCGCGCTTCGACGAGACAGGCCGCATCATCGAGACGCTGTGGGACCGGGGCGGCGAGAGCCATCCGATGATCACATCGATGCGCGAGCACAAGGGGCACCTCTATATCGGCGGCATCCTGAACAACCGCGTCGGCCGGCTGAAACTGGACGGCGTCGACCCTGAATGGACCGGCCAGGACTCCTATTGGGGCCGTGGCGCCAAAGGAATGCGGTCATGATCGCCGGGCTGAGGCGCGCCTTCGACAACCTGTTCGGCCGCGGCGAGGCGGCTGTCACCGTGCCGCCGCTGGATGGCGCGCTGCGCCCCAACAGGCAACTGGACGAGGCAACGGACCGTGCGCCCGTGGAGGGCGTCGACTGCCTGGCCGTCCAAGGCGATTCGCTCGTCGCTTCGGCCGGGAACCGGGTGCTGCAATTCGGCCCGAAGGGCTCGACCCATCGCGCGACCTATCTTTCCGCGGTGACGGCGCTGGCGACGGTCGGGAACGACGGCCTCGCGATCGCGCTGGCCGAAGGCGAGATCGTCATGGAGGGCGGCGCCTTTGACGGCCGGCGGTACCGCCTCGATCTCAATGCGCGGTGCGTGACGGCGATGGCATCTGCCGCGGACGTGCTCTGGATCGCCATCGGCTCGGCAACGAACGGTCCCCCGGACTGGCAGCGCGACCTGCTGGAGCGGAACGCATCGGGCAGCATCTGGCGTCTCGACCTGAAGTCCGGCGCGTCCACCCTGGTGGCCAACGGGCTGGCGTGGCCGGCAGGCATCGTCGTCGACGGAGACGGGCTCGTCGTCTCCGAGGCCTGGAAGCACCAGCTGGTCCGCATCGACCCCGCAGGAACACATGCCCGGCCGGTGCTGCATGGCGACCTTCCGGCCTATCCGGGGCGGATATCGGCTGCCGCCGGCGGCTACTGGCTGGCGTTGTTCGCGCCGCGCAGCCAGCTGGTGGAGTTCGTGCTGCGCGAGCCTTCCTACCGCCGCCGCATGATGGCCGAGGTGCCGGAGGCCTACTGGATATCGCCGAAACTGCGCTCCGGGCGCAGCTTCTACGAGTCGCTGCAGGGCGGCGGCGTCAAGCATCTCGGCATGCTGAAGCCCTGGGCGCCGACCATGTCGGCCGGCCTCTGCGTCAGGCTCGACCAGACGTTCCAGCCGCGGTCGAGCCTGCAGAGCCGCGCCGACGGGCAAACCCACGGCGTGACCTCCGCCATCGAGCACGGGGGCCGGCTCTTCGTCGCGGCGCGCGGCGACGGTGTCATCGTGTCGCTTCCCTCGGAGACCCGTGAAGCAAACCGGGGAGGCGAGGCATGACGCCGATCGTCGAGGTGCGCAACGCCACCAAGGAATACCGCGGCGTGCCCGCCGTGAAGGGCGTGTCGTTCACGCTCAGGCCTGGCGAGGTCCACGCGGTGCTGGGCGAGAACGGCGCCGGCAAGTCGACGCTGACCAAGATGATCGCGGGCGTGGTGCAGCCGACCGCCGGCGAGATCCTGATCGAAGGCGTGGGTGTCTCGCTCGGGTCGCCCTCAGAAGCGCTGAAGCGCGGCATCGCCATGGTCTATCAGGAGACCAGCCTGGTGCCGTCGCTGACCGTGGCGCAGAACATATACCTGACCGACGCGAAGCGCTTCCACCGGCTGCGCGGCATCTACATCGCCGGCCAGCAGTTCCTGCAGTCGCTGAACTTCCATGTCGACCCGACGGCGATGGTCTCGGGGCTGGGCGCCGGCCAGAAGCAGATGGTCGAGATCGCGCGCGCCGTCCACCACAACGCCAAGGTCATCATCTTCGACGAGCCGACCGCGACGCTCACGCCCGAGGAGAAGCACCAGTTCTTCTCGCTGGTCGCGCGCCTGAAGGAGCGCGGCGTCTCAATCATCTTCATCAGCCACGCGCTGGAGGAGGCTCTGGCCATCGCCGACCGCATCACCATCATGCGCGACGGCGAGCATGTGGTGACCGACGACACGGCCGCCTTCGACCGCGAGAAGATCGTCCGCGCCATGGTCGGCCGCACGCTGACCGGCGAACTTTACGGCTCGCACAAGGACCGGGTCGCGCGGCAGGCGGGCGCCAAGGTGCTGAGCGTCCAGAACCTGTCGATGGGCAGCGCGGTGCGCAACACGTCGTTCTCGGTCTTCGCGGGGCAGATCACCGGCGTGTTCGGCCTGATCGGCTCGGGGCGTACCGAGGCGGCCAAGGTCGTCGCCGGCGTCCTGAAGCGCGACCTCTTCCACGGCGGCCAGGTGAGGCTCGACGGTCGCTCGGTGCGCTATCGCGTGCCGCGCCCGGCCGTGCGCGACGGCATCATCTACGTGACCGAGGATCGCAAGGTCGAAGGCTTCTTCGAGACAATGTCGATCGCCGAGAACATCCATCTCGCGGCGATGGCGGGCGGCCAGTCGGGCTCGACGACGGTCAGCATGGGCGAGATGCGCAGGCTCGCCAACGATTGGATCGCCGCGCTGAACGTCAAGGCGATCAACGCGGACGCGCGTGTCATCGAGCTGTCGGGCGGCAACCAGCAGAAGATCGTCGTCGCCAAGGCGCTGGTGCAGAAGCCGAGGCTGGTGATCTTCGACGAGCCGACCCGCGGCGTCGACGTGGGCGCAATCGCCGAGATCCACCAGCTGATCAACCGGCTGGCCGACGACGGCATCGCCGTCATGGTCATCTCGTCCTACCTGCCCGAGGTGCTTCAGCTCTCCGACCGCATCCTGGTCTGCCGGCAAGGGCGCATCGTCGAGGAGTTCGAGGGCCACAGGGCCGACGAGGAAACCATCATGTACGCCGCGGTGCACTGATGGGTCGCGTGCTCCGCACGACCCGTCCGGTCATCGACGTCCGGACGATCGAGGACGTCGTGGCGATCGAGAACCGTCCCTATGACGAGCTGGTCACCGGGCGTAACCTCTACGATCTCGTGCTCGCGACGGCGCGGCATGTCGGCGAGCGAAAGGCGGTCACCGCGCTTCGCTCGCCCGACCCGGCCGACATCGGCGTGGCGCTGACGCATGGCGAACTGCTGGGCGAGGTGACGCGCGCCGCCAACCTTTTCAGAGGGCTCGGTCTGGCGCCGCGCAGCGGTGTGGCGGCCTTCCTCGCGCCGACGCTGCCCGAGGTTCCGGCGCTGCTGCTTGGCGCGCAGGTGGCGGGCGTGGCGAGTTCGATCAACTACCTGCTGTCCCGCGATGCGATCATCGATTTGCTCGCAGCCGAAGGCGCATCGGTGCTGGTCGTCCCCGCGCGGGAACTGGACGAGACATGCTGGGCGAAGGCGGAGGGCGTGCTTGGCGAGGTGCCGACGCTGGAAGAAGTGATCGTCATCGGCGGAAGTGGCGAGCTGCCGGCAGGATACCGTCGTCTCGAGCCGCTTCTGGATGGGTGCCGGACCGATCGTCTGGACTTCGAGCCGGAGGCCGATCGCGACACGGTCTGCGCGCTGTTCCACACGGGCGGTACGACCGGCCGCCCGAAGCTGGTGCAATTAACGCACGGCAACCAGATCCATGCCGCCTTCGGCTTCGGCCAGGTCTTCGGCTATTGCGAGGACGACGTCGTCATGAACGGCTTCCCGTTCTTCCATGTCGGGGGCACGATGACGGTCGGTCTCGCCGCTCTCGCCGCCGGCGGCCACATCGTCATCCCGTCGCCCTACGGGCTGCGCCCGGCGACCGTGGTCGACGCGTACTGGGGCCTTGTGGAGGCATTCGGGGTGACGGTCGTCGGCGGCGTGCCGACGTCGATATCGGCGATCACCAACAGCTGGAAGAACGGTACCGACGTTTCCAGCGTCCGCATGGCGGTTACGGGCGGCGCGGTGCTGCCGAAGGCGGTCGGCCAGCGGTTCGAGGCGACGACCGGCATCCGCCTGTTCGAGACCTACGGCATGACCGAGACGGCGGCGGCCATCGCCTTCAATCCGGGCCGTGGAACGCCGGTCGCTGGCAGCGTCGGCTTCCGCGCACCATTCTCGGAAACGCGCATCGTGCCGCTCGACGATGCCGGTGCGATCCCGTGCGCTGCGGGCGAGACCGGGCTCGTCCAGGTCAGGGGGCCGCAGGTCTTCCCGGGTTACGTCGATCCGGCCCACAATGCCGGCACGCTCGACGCCGACGGCTGGCTCACGACCGGTGACGTCGGCTACCTGACCGGAGACGGCCGCCTCGTGCTGACGGGACGCGAGAAGGACCTGATCATCCGCAGCGGGCACAACATCGACCCCGCGACGATCGAGGACGTGGCCAACCAGTTTCCCGGCATCCAGATCAGCGCCGCGGTCGGGATGCCGGACCAGTATGCGGGCGAGGTGCCGGCCCTTTTCGTCGTGCCGGCGCCGGGGGCATCGGTCGATCTCCCTGCGCTTCAGGACTATCTCGAGCGGCACGTCCACGAGCCGCCGGCGCGTCCGCGCTGCGTCATGACAATCGACGCGCTGCCGGTCACTGCGGTCGGCAAGATCTTCAAGCCGGCGCTTCGTGACATGGCGATCGCGGAGAAGGTCAGGCTGGAGGTTGCACGTATCTGCGGGCCTGCGGTGACCGCGACCGTCGACGTCGGGCTCGACAAGCGCAAGCAGACGATGGTGGATGTATCGCTTGCCGGCGCGACGCTCGCCCAGGTGACAGCGATCGATGACGTCCTGAAGCCGCTGCCCCAGACCTACTCCGTCCGGACAAGCTGAGCGATGGCGGACGAAGGCGTCGCGCTCGATATCGACGGGTTCGTCGCGATCCTGACGCTGAACCGCCCGAACGCCATGAATGCCATGTCGGCGGCGATGATGCAGGCGCTGGAAAGCCGGCTCCGCGACCTGGCCGCGCGACCGGCGCTGCGTGCCGTGGTGATCACCGGGACCGGTCGCGCCTTCGCGGCGGGCGGCGACCTGATCGAGTTCGAGCAGGCGCTTGCTGCCGGCACGCTGATCGACACGTTGCGCTACAACCAGGATGTACTTCAGCTTGTCGAGGATTTGCCGGTGCCGGTGATCGGCGCAGCCAACGGCGCTGCGGTGGCAGGCGGGCTCGAACTGCTGCTTTGCTGCGACATCATCCTCGCCGCCGACGGTGCGAAGCTCGGCGACGGCCATGCGCGCTACGGCATCGTGCCGGCAGGCGGTGCGACGGTTCGGCTGGCCGAACGCCTCTCGCCCTCGCATGCGGCGCAGCTTTTCTACACGGCCGCGTCGCTCGACGCGGCGACGCTGGCCTCGTGGGGCCTCGTCAACGAGGTCGTGCCACGCGACCGGCTGATGCCGCGCGCCATGGAGATCGCTCGCGAGATCGGCCGCCAGAGCCCGGAGGCGATCAGGCATATCAAGGCGCTGACGCGGCGGGCGGGACGAGACGATGGCCGCGACGCGCGTATCCGTGCCGAACTCGACCACTTTGCCGCCCATCTGAAAGGCGCGGACCTCGCCCGGGGGCTTGCCGCGTTCCGGCAGAAGCAACCTGCTGGCTTCTAACGCCGACCATCCGCACGACAGATCGGGCACGACGCTCCGATCGTGCTATGACCGCGACGGGTAACGGAGCCGCGGGAGAGGGGCATGCTGACACTGCGGCAGATCGAAATCGTCCGCGCCATCATGGTGACGGGCAGCATCGCTGGCGCGGCACGTCTGCTGAACGTCGCGGCGCCGGGCATCAGCCGCCTCATGAAGCACACGGAGGACGCGCTCGGCGTGCGCCTTTTCGACCGGCGCGCCGGGCGCTTCGTGCCGACGCCGCAGGCGCGCAACATCTTCGACCTGCTCGACAGCGTGCATCGCAAGGTCGAAGACCTGCAGTCCGCACTCGACGGCCTGGCGCGCGGCGAGGCCGAGGAACTCAGCATCGCCTCCGTGCCCAGCATCGCCAATGTAATGGTGCCGCGCGCCGTCGCGCGGCTTCGCCGACGCTTTCCCGATCTCGCGCTCGACGTCAACATTCTGAGGATCGAGGAGGCAATCGACTACCTCCTGCTCGGACGGGGCGAACTCGTTGCCATGTCGTCGCGCTTCGACCACCCGCTGGTCGCGTTCGAGCCGCTCGCCAGCGGACGGCTGGTCTGTATCGTGGCGCAGGACAGCCCGCTTGCGGGACGGAAGAGGATTTCGCTGGCCGAGATGGCCGAGCATCCGCTCATCGGGATCAACCCGAAGGACCCCTACGGTGCGATCATGGCATCGATCTTCGCCGACGCCGGCATCGCCTATCGCACCAACGTGAAGGCCCGGTTCGGCACGACCGTCTGCGGCCTCGTCGCCGCCGGGCTGGGCGTCGCCATCATCGACGAGTTCACCGTTGCGCATGGTCAGGTGCCGGGCCTAGGCGTGCTCGAAATCGACGCCGCGACAACATTCCAGACCTGGGCGGCGAGACGAGCCGACATGAACCTCTCGGCCTTTGCAGACGAGTTCGTCCATCTGCTCCGCTCCGAGATGAAAGCAAAGTAGCCACGCCGACGTAACATCATGTTACGGATCGGGCCAAGATTGGTAGCGGCGCGGTGGTCGCCAAAGCGATAGTCTTCATCCGGCAGTCCGCGTGCGGCCGACGCGGACCGCCAGCCATGGGAGGATCGCCGGGATGAAGACGTCCATCGCCACCGTTTCGATCGCCGGCGACCTGCCGGAAAAGCTGGCGGCCATCGCCGCGGCCGGCTTCGACGCGGTCGAGATTTTCGAGAACGACTTCCTGGCCTTCGACGGCACCCCGCGCGATGTCGGGCGCATGGCCCGCGACGCAGGCCTGGCGATCAGCCTGTTTCAGCCGTTCCGAGATTTCGAGGGCCTGCCCGAGCCGCAGCGCCGTCGCGCCTTCGATCGCGCCGAGCGCAAGTTCGACGTCATGCAGGAAATGGGAACCGACCTGATGCTGGTGTGCTCCAGCGTTTCGCCCGTAGCGCTCGGCGGCATCGATCGCGCGGCCGCCGACTTCCGGAAACTGGGCGAGCGCGCGGCCAGTCGCGGACTGCGCGTCGGGTACGAGGCGCTGGCCTGGGGCCGGCATGTGCATGACCACCGGGATGCCTGGGAGATCGTTCGCCGCGCCGATCATCCGTCCATCGGCCTGATCCTCGATTCCTTCCATACGCTGGCGCGGAAGATCGACGTCTCGTCCATCCGATCGATTCCCGCCAACAGGATCTTCATCGTTCAGCTGGCGGATGCGCCGCTGATCGACATGGACCTGCTGTACTGGAGCCGCCACTTCCGCAACATGCCGGGCGAGGGCGACCTGCCGGTGACCGACTTCATGCGCGCAGTCGCGGCCACCGGCTACAACGGCTACCTCTCGCTCGAGATATTCAACGACCATTTCCGTGGCGGTTCGACGCGCGCCATCGCGGTCGACGGCCGCCGTTCGCTGGTCTGGCTGATGGACCAGGTGCGCCGCCAGGAACCGGAAGTGGCGATCCCGGTTCCGGCCATGCCGGATCGGATCGCGGTCGAAGGCGTCGCTTTCGTGGAATTCGCCGCCGGTCCCGCCGAGGCGGAAGCGCTGCAGCTGCTGCTGGCCAGCCTCGGCTTCGCGAAAGTGGGCCACCACGTCTCCAAGGACGTGGCGCTCTGGCGGCAGGGCGACATCAAGATCGTCGTCAACACCGAGCGCGTCGGCATGGCGCGCTCGGCCTTCGTGGTACACGGCACGTCCGTCTACGCGATCGGGCTGCAGGTGGAGGACGCGGAGGCGACGGTGGCGCGGGCCCGCGCGATGGGCGCTGAGCCGTTCGAGCAGCCGGTCGGGCCCGGCGAACTGAGGATACCGGCGATTCGCGGCGTTGGCGGCGGCGTCATCTATTTCCTCGACGGCAAGTCGGAACTCGCGGGCGTGTGGGAGCGGGAATTCAAGCCGGTCGTGGAACCTGCGATCCGTGCCGCCGGTCTGACCCGCATCGATCACGTCGGCCAGACCATGGGCCATGACGAGATGCTGACCTGGCTGCTGTTCTACACATCGATCTTCGGAACCCGGAAGACGCCGATGGTCGATGTCATCGACCCGGCCGGCGTCGTCCGCAGCCAGGCTGTCGAGAGCCCGGACGGCCGGTTGCGGCTGACGCTGAACGGCGCGGAAAACCACCGAACGCTGGCCGGCCACTTCATGGCCGAGCATTTCGGCTCCAGCGTCCAGCATCTTGCCTTCGCCTGCGACGACATCTTCGCGACAGCCGCCGCGCTCAATGCCGCCGGTTTCGCGGCGCTGGCGATGCCCGCGAACTACTACGACGACGTGGAGGCCCGCTTCGGACTCGACCCGGAACTGGCGGACCGGTTGCGCGCCGAAAACGTTCTCTATGACCGCGACGAGCACGGCGAGTACTTCCAGCTCTATGCGCCGACCTGGGGCGAGGGCTTCATCTTCGAGATCGTCGAGCGCCGAGGCGGCTACCGAGGCTACGGCGCCCCGAACGCGCCGTTCCGCATCGCTGCCCAGAAGCGGCTGCTGAGGCCGAAGGGGATGCCTCGCTCCGCGGGATGATGACACGTCCGGCCTGTCAGATTTGTTTCCCGGCTCGGCTTGTTTCGCCGCGCCCGAAACTGGTATCGATTGGTCAGGATGGGACGGTGGGGGACCGATGCACCCGCCACTGGCGGAAACATTCGATGTCATGCTTGAGCTTGGCCGGGCGCTCAGCCTGGCCGACGTGCATGCCGTGCTGCTCAAGCGATCGTCGGCCTTCGGCGTTCGCAACGTCTTCGCGGCGCTGATCCCGAAGACCATCGTCCATCCCTCCGAGCAGCATCGATACGTCATCCTCGGCCATTGGCCGGAAGGCTGGGTCAGCCGCTATTTCGAGAAGCAGTACGTTCGCCGCGACCCGACGATCTACCACGCGTCGACGCAGTACGAGCCGCTGGTCTGGTCGGAGATTCTCTACGACCGGATCGACCCGCGCGCCCGGGTCATCATGGACGAGGCGAAGGAGTTCCAGCTTCTCGACGGCCTGACGATCCCGATGCTGACGCTGGACGGCAACCGGGTCGCCATCAGCTTCTCGGGCGACCGCATCGACAAGTCTCCCGGCGTGGTCGCCAGGCTTACCGTGCTGGCGAGCTACGCTGTCACCAAGGCGCTCGAAATCCGCGCCGCCGGCGGCGCAGGCGAGGTGCGGCTGTCGCCGCGCGAGCGCGAGAGCCTGCTCTGGCTCGCCCAGGGCATGACCACGGCCGAAATCGGCGACCATCTCGGCGTCTCGTCGAAGGCGATCGAGAAGTCGCTTGCCAACGCCCGCGCCAAGCTCGGCGCGTTCACGTCGGCACAGGCCTTGGCTGTGGCCCTCCGCCTAGGGTTGCTGCAGGCCTCGAAAAGGTAGGGAATTCCCTACTTCACGCTAACCGAACATGGGTGATCATGAAGCCTACCGATTTGGGGGCGACCATGATCACGATCATCGACCGGACCAACATGGCGCAGCGCGCCGCCGAACTGGAGGAGGCGTTCCGCTTCCGCCATCGCATCTTCGTCGACGGCATGGGCTGGGAACAGATCCGCAGGCCGGACGGTCTGGAGCGCGATCAGTTCGACACCGAACACGCCGTTCATTTCCTGCTGCGCGAGAAGGGCAAGCTGGTCGGCTACCAGCGACTGCTGCCGACCACGCGGCCCTACCTGCTGACGGAAGTCTATCCATACCTCTGCGACGGCGAGGCGCCGCACGACCCGTTCGTCTTCGAGTGGACGCGGCTCGCGGTCCTTCCCAACCTGCGCGGCGACGGCGACGGGCTGGGCAGCGCCGGCGCCGAGCTGGTGCTGGCGATGGTCGAATGGTGCATGGCGCGCAGCATCCGGGCCGTCATCCTGGAAATGGCGCCGCCCCAGCTGGTGAAGCTCGCGCAGTGCCACTTCATGGCATACCCGCTCGGCGTCGCCCATCCGGTCGACGGCCGGCTGGCGATGGCCGTCGTCGCGCATTTCGATCATCGCACGGTGGCAAAGCTGCGCGAGTTCGCGGGCCTCGTTCCCGCCCGCGTGCCGGAGCCGGCAATCTGATGAAGCCCGTTCCTCTCTCTTCCGGCATCGACTCCATCCTCCTGCTCGACATCGAGGCCAGCCTGCGCGAACTCAGGTCGATGGCGCGCGCCGCCGGGGCGGAGAGCGTCGTCTACCTCCTAGAACTTGCGTCGGTTCAAGCCAGGGACGTGCGCGAAGGCCGGCAGCCCAAGACGTTCGCGTCCGACGCGGGGCATCCGCCGGTGCCAGCCGGCATGCAGGCAGCGGAGCGGGTGCTGATCGACCTCGCCTATGCGCTGCACGATCGCGGCGGCCGGCGCGATCCTTCGGGCGACGCGACGCTGGAGTCCAGCGACGTCGCGCTGGCTCTGCTGGAGCGGGCGCAGGCAGCCCTGCGGCCGGACGACGACCGGACGAGGCGGCTGTTCGAATCGTTGCGCGAAGAGGTGACGCGCCAGCCGGCGCGCGGCTGACGGTTTTGCGGCGGGCCTGAGTCGCTGCCGGCCGGTCCTCGCGGGCTGGTCGGCGGCGGCGGCTCATGGGAGCCGCATGAGGACGTCAGGCCGCTTCCGCGGCGACGGGATTGCGAAGCATCCCGATCCTCGAAATCTCGAC